>Ga0214543_1004394_pt1 | contig 26781 bp, 16 predicted proteins | sample CNSS2metaG_FD_160094 | JGI IMG/M metagenome (GOLD analysis project Ga0214543, IMG submission 160094) | Root nodule microbial communities from cowpea collected in UCLA plant growth center, Los Angeles, California, USA - CNSS2 | ecosystem: Host-associated > Plants > Roots > Nodule | place: USA... | reverse complement strand
AAATAATAAATAATTTATTATATTATTAAAAAGGGTAAAATAGGAATTAAAGAAAGTGGACACAGAAAGGGGAATCCCCTTTATATATTGTTATAGATATATATATAAATATAATGTTTTTCGTCAATGAAATTTTATTTTATTTTAAAAGTGGTCTCTGGATGAAATTTGATTACTGTTTGGTCACTGCACTGTCAAAGTCATTATTTTTTATTTCTATTTCTGGACTGGGTTAAAAACAATCCTGCATGACAAACGATGTCCCACATCATTAGCAAATATCTTGACACATGTGCTGACACATCTTCAACACGTGTTTTATTAATTAAATTTTGTTTGTTGAACATTAGTTTGTGTTTTGTGTTTATGGCTTTTAATTTTATTTTATTTTTGAAAATGATTCAATATGAAACACATGTTTAAAGGCCCTAATTTTTTCCGTGGTAAAATTGTTGGCTATAAGTAGAGCTGTAAAAATGGGTAACCCGGTCCGACCCGACTCGACCCACCACGGGTTGATGATTTACTGAGTCAACCCAACCCAATTCACTTTTTAGCGAGCCAAAAAAATTCGAACCCCGCTCGGCCCACCACGGGTTAGCGGGTTAAACGGGTTAGCTAACGAGTTCACTTAATTAAAAAAATACTATTTTTTATTTTTTTTTCAGTCAAAACTAAATTGTAATTCTAATTAAATTTTAAATAATCTTTTAATACAATTCAAATACAAATCAAAATAAAAAAAATACAAATATTTATGGTTTGGATAAAAAAACAACCTAACCCAAATGTAAAGCCCAACTTAATAAAAATAAATAAAAAACATTTGTGTGACCCTTTTATCTACGGGTTGGTGAGCCAACACAGCTCACCACGGGTTCAACCCGGATGAGTCGAATTCTAAATGAGTCGGGTAAAAAATTAACCTGTATTAAAATTTGTAAAAAAATTTCAACCCAACCCGGCCCGAACCCATGATGAACTGGGTTAACTCGCGGGTTCCAACCCATTTTAACAGCTCTAGCCATAAGTGACTCGGAATCGTGATGACCACCATTATGCAGCGAACAAGTGAACTAAAATCGCGAGTATTCTAGTTGCAACGACGGGGGTTTCATGTTATTTGATTGAATTATGGATATTATGTTAGTGTTAGTTTGAGCGAAACTAAGTTTGAAGAATTTAGGTCTTGAATTCAAGTTTTCTTATATGAAAAAATCTTGAAGAATAGATTATTGGTAGACATGAGAATGGTAGGTGCATGATTAACTATCTCATATAAAAATTTATATTTATATTCGATGATTATAAAATTTATATCTCATTCACAATAATGCAGATTTTTAATTCTTTTATGCATTTAAATTAATATAGAAAAAACATATTTTTTAAATTATAGTATATTTTATATATTTGACACTTAAAATTTTGTAAGTTATTTTTGCATACCAAATATTTTCTAAAAATATGTCGTTGTTAATCCTCATTTTCATCGTGTATGGGTATACCCATTCTAATCCTTTAGTGTTTTGAATATTAGTATTTTTTTTTTTATAAAAAATTAAAGTTACAGCAAAGGAAACATATAAAAGCCGAAAGAACACAACATTACAAGGGTTTATAGGTTGAACACTTGAAATTGATAGCATAAAATATTTTAATTTGAAAAATTTTAAAAATAATCAAATAAAAATTAAAAAAGGAGAAATTATAAAATGTGTGCGTTAAAAACTATTTGATTAAATGGAATTGATGTTTATATTTTGTGATATATATATATATATATATATATATATATATATAATTCTACTTTATCTTTGGATGTTACACTGAAAGTTATTATTTTGCATTTTACCTTGCTAAGTTGTCGTCGCATATGACTATTATTTTTAATAAATCAAAGTTTTATATTTTTATAGTTGTAAAATTTTAAATTTTTGAATTTTATTGTATCATCATATCTTTATAATAGCTATATCGTTATATATTGTTATATCGTCATATTGTCATATCATCACAACATTATATCATCATATTGTTATTTCGTTATATTATTACATTTTTATATCGTAGTATTGTTATACTGTCATATTGTTATATTATCATAACGTTATATCTTCATATCTTTATATAGTTATATCGTTATATTGTTATGTCGTCATATTGTCATATTGTTATAACGTTATATAATCATATCGTTATATTATTATATTGTCATATTGATATATCGTTATATCATCATATCGTTATGTCGTCTTATCGTTATATTGTTATATCATTATATTGTTACATCTTCATATCATTATATAGTCATATTGTTATACCATCATATGTCATCACATTGTTATATTGCCATATTGTTATATTTTTATATCGTTATATCGTCATATCTTTATACTAATTATATCATTATATTGTTATGTCGTCATAATGTCATATCGTCATAACGTTATATCAATATATAATTATATCGTTATATTATCATATCGTCTTATCGTTATACCATCATGTGATATTATCGATATATTGTTATAGCGTTATATTATTACATCTTCATATTGTTATATCATCATATCCTCATATCGTTATATCATCATATATCGTCATATTGTTATATCGTTATATTATGATATCGTCATGTTGTTAAATCATTTATATCATTATATTATTATATTGTCTTATTGTCATAACGTTATACCATCATATTGTCACACGTCATATTGTCATGTTATTATATCGTTATATCGTTATATCTTTATACTAGTAAAATCATCATATTATTGTATCATCATAACGATATAGCATCGCATCATTATATTATCATATCATTACATCATTTTGTCATATTGTTAAATTATTATATCGTTATATCCAGTGGCGGAGCCACGAAGGAGCGGGCGGGGGCCACGCCCCCCCCCCCCCCCCCCCAACTTTTTTAAAGTTTTATGTATTGAAATTTTTTTTAAATTTTTTAAATTATGTTTATCATTTTAAATTAGATTGTAATGTACTGAAAATTAATAAAAATTAAATTAGGTATTTTTTGTATTTCTTTTATAAAATACAATATTTAATTTTAATAAATAGTAAAATATAAAATAAATATAATAAAGAAAAAATTGTTAAGATAATTTTTATTTTTCTTCACATTTTTTTTTTGTTTTTTCACATGTTGTACTTATCTCTTACTCTTACCTGATTTTTTTTATTACTAAAAAAATAAATAAAGAGAAACTCATTATTTTTGTCCTCATCTTTTTTACATCTTCTCTTATTCTTAAAAGAAAAAAATTTCTCTTGTCTCACTTGGTAGTGAAATACTTGTTTAATATTTAGTCTTGTTTTTCTTTATCTCATTACCTTTTTGTATATTCATTTTTTATGAATATAGAAGAGCAAATAATGTATTATGTGATTTTTATAGAGGGTTTTTAATTGTAACTTGATTATCATAATTGTTTTTAGTAATTATGTCTCAAGTTTTGATTAGATTATAATAAATTATTTTTTAGTATTAAACTTGCTTTATAGATAGGTATATTGATAAAAAAAAAGAATAAATTTATTTTTTAAAATTTATAAAAAAGAAGTGGAGATAAGAACAAAACAATAAGGTAGCTCATCGCATAAACATAACATAACAATGATGAAATGAAAGTTTGTGATGATTTTTGAATCGATATGTGCATATTAGTAAAATGAAAAATGAATATTTTGCACATAATATGATTATTTACATTGAAGAAAATATAGCTAAAAAATGTAGTTATGATTCAATTATTTGATAAGTTCAAGAATATGAAAAAACGAATGACAATATCATTTAGATATATGTATTTTCTGTTATAATTATAGCTATATTAAATTATGTATTAATTTTTACTGAATTAGTGAAAAAAAATGTTAAATATATAAATTGAGTATATTATTTTGGCTCCCCCAGAAATTTTGGCCAAGATCCGCCACTGGTTATATCGTTATATCGTTATATCCTCATATCGTCATATTGTTACATCTTCTTATCTTTATATCGTCATATGGTTATATCGTCATATATTGCTGAAATATTTCTTTCTTCTGTGTCATTTCAGGAGCCCAGTACATGTATATATATAGCAATTATATATATTTAATTCCTAGGATTCTATGCCTTACATTACGGTGAGGTAATTGCATCTCCTGATTGTTAGGTACTTGACTGCACTTAATTTCCAATCAGATCAAGGGATTCTCAATCATATCTCAATCATATTAATATCGTTTTACCCCCCCTCAAGATGGAGCATGCAAGTCTTGGATGCCCAGCTTGCTCAAGAGTGGACCAAAGCGTTTGAGACCGATGGATTTAGTGAAAGGATCAGCTAGTTGAGTAGTCGTGGGAACATAGGAGGGAAGGAGACGGTTTTGGATCTCATCACGTACAAAGTGACAATCCACTTCATTATGTTTAGTACGTTCATGGAAAACGGGATTCTTTGCAATGTGGAGTGCGGCTTGATTGTCACAATAGAGGCGAACCGGAGGGGTATGCATCACTGAGAGAGAAGAGAGAATATCTTTGACCCATATTAATTCGCGGGTTGTTTTAGCCATTGATCGATACTCGGCTTCAGCTGAAGATGCAGATACTGTATGTTGTTTCTGTGTTTTCCAAGAAATTGGAGCATTGCCAAGCTTAATAAACCACCCAGTGAGTGATCGGCGAGTAAGAGGACAACTAGCCCAGTCTGCATCACACCATCCATATAGCTGCAAATCGTTGTTGCTAGGAAGAAGAATACCTTGCCCAGGATGACCTTTGAGATAGCGTACAACGCGCAATGCAGCGTGCCAATGCTCAACACGAGGTTGTTGCATGAATTGTGACAAAATATGAACGCTATAAGTGAGATCTGGCCGAGTAAAGCATAAATAAATGAGTCGTCCAACAAGGCGACGATAAGAGCTAGGATCAATTAGAGGAGGACCGGTTGCGAGTCCGAGTCGATGATTCTCCTCACATGGTGTGGATGCTGGTTTTGCACTAAGTAAGCCTGTTTCAGTAATGATGTCCAAAGCATATTTGCGCTGACACAAGAAAATCCCAGATGGGGAACGTGCAACTTCGACTCCTAAAAAATATTGTAAGCGCCCCAAATCTTTCATGTGAAAACACTTGTGGAGATATTTCTTAAAGGAATGAATATCATCACTATTATTTCCGGTAATCACGAGATCATCAACATATACCAAAACAGCTAACTGCACACCATTTTGGTGAAAGCAGAACAAAGAGTGGTCTTTTTGGGATTGTTGGAAACCATACCGAACCAGAGCAGAGGATAATTTGCCAAACCAACAGCGTGGAGCCTGCCGCAAGTCATATAGGGATTTTCGAAGTTTACACACCAACCCGTGTTGAGACACCTGAAAACCTGGAGGAAGTTTCATGTAAACCTCGTCTGTGAGATCACCATGAAGAAAAGCATTGTGAACGTCCATTTGGTGAAGCTCCCAGTTTTTCGCCGCTGCCACAACCAAAGTAGTTCGGATGGTGACCATTTTTGCTACTGGAGCATAAGTCTCATTGTAATCCAAGCCTTCAACTTGGTGATTCCCAAGAACGACAAGTATGGCTTTAAATCGTTCCACGGACCCGTCAGAGTGGTACTTAATCTTATATACCCACTTACAACCCAATGCTTTCTTTCCTGGCGGTAGTTTTGTGAGATCCCAAGTTTCATTAGTTTCAAGAGCATGAATTTCACGAGACATAGCTTCACGCCAACGCTTGTCCTTCATAGCTTGATAAAAAAATAAAGGCTCTTGTTCGGTGTGCAAGGCTGCAAGAAAAATACAGTGTCGAGTAGAAAAAGAATCATAATTCACAAATTTATGTAATGGATAGGACAAACCTGAGGACGATGGTGAAAAAGATGAACGGTTAGAAAGACTCTTGAGTATCGTGTTGTGGGTGACAAAATCTCAAAGTCGAACAGATGGTGTCTTGAGTCGGTGACCGCGACCAATCGGGACCAACGTGGAGGATATTATGTTGGGAGGCACAATAGTTTCTAGGGAACAGGTGGTCGTAGGGGCTTCAGTGAGGGGAGACGGAACTGGAGCTGAAATTGCAATTGTGTCATCAGTAAGCACAGGAGGAACTTCGTCATTAAGGTCAAAACTAGGGTTGACAGTTTCCTCTAAAAGGTTCGCAGCCCCTGGGGTTGATGCATGACCCCCCTGGTCGGTAAGGGTAGGTTCTATACAATCACTCATGGGAAGGGTGTGAAGGTCTGGATCATTGGTTTCAAGGATGAGTCCAGGATTAGAACCATCAAGTGGAGGAGAATTGGACTGGAGTGGCAAATTGGGAGGCTCAACAAATGGAAAAACATCTTCATGAAAACGAACATCACGGGAGACAAAGAAAATTTCTTTGTCGAGGTCAAACAACTTCCAACCTTTCTGGCCAAAGGGATACCCGACAAACACACAACGACGACTGCGACTATTAAATTTGTCTCCTCCCCTATTTTGATTGTGTGCATAACACAAGGATCCGAATATTCTCAAGTGATCATAATTTGGTGCCTTCCCATGAAGAATTTCATATGGTGTTTTGCCATTTAATACAAAAGAAGGAGTGAGATTGATCAAATATCCAGCCGCTAATACACATTCCCCCCATAATTTGATAAGAAGATTACCTTGAAACCGTAGTGAGCGAGCAACATTAAGAATATGTCGATGTTTGTGTTCCACTCTACCATTTTGCTGTGGTGTTCCAGTACAAGACGTTTGATGAATAATGCCATGTTGTAGAAAATGGTCTTTTAAGCACATAAATTCAGTTCCATTGTCAGATCGAACAATTTTAATGCACTTGTCGTACTGGCGCTCAACAAATGTGATAAAACTTTTTACCATGCCTGCGACTTCTTTCTTTTCTTTTAATAAATATATCCAAACGCCCCGAGAATAATCGTCCATAATGGTTAAAAAATAATATGCACCACAAGACGATGGAGTTCTATATGGTCCCCATAAGTCACAATGGATTAATTCAAAAATAGCTGTAACATGATGATCACTAGAAGGAAACGAATTTCGCGTTTGTTTCGATTTTTCACAAACTTCACAAACTTTATTAAACTCCTCACTCTTACACGTATTTGATATGATGGGAAGCATCCTTACAATTTTATGTGATGGATGTCCCATTCTTATGTGCCAAAGTTCTAGTTGACTCTTTATTCCCACATGATGTGCCGTAGACTTGTGCACCCCACGATACCAATACAGTCCATCTTTCCGTTCACCCACTCCAATCAGCGTCCTCGAAATGCGGTCCTGCATCATACATAATTTGTCAGTGAATTGTATCACACAATTGCCTTCATCAATTATTTGAGGGACAGATATCAAATTGCATTTAAGTTTTGGCACATATAAAACATTTGTTAATATCAGTCCTCCCTCAAGGATCACATTTCCCTTTTTGCAAGCCAACACTTCTTCACCGTTTGGTAATCCCACTGGGCATCCTTGAATTTCTTTCATATCACACAAAGTTTTTAGTGAACCTGTCATGTGGTTAGATGCACCACTATCAATAATCCACAAATCCCATAATTTCTTACCGGTCATTTTCTCTATGTCATGTGACTTTCTGGAATTGATCATATTTGTCAATACTTGCCATTGTTCATCAGTGAAGCCAACCATGCCAAGCGACTTGTCTTCCACCTTACTTACGTCAGCTTGAACCACATTTGTTCGTATAATAGCTCCTTTTCCACGATTTCCTTGACGTCCTTGGCCCCTTCCATTGTTGCTTCCTCCATTCTTCGGACGATCCCCCCACCAATCAGGATATCCTATTATTTGAAAACATCCCTTAATATCGTGCCCACTCTTACCACAGTGAACACATATTGTAGATTTTTCCCCATAATCACTGCGACCTCGTCCTCTGGTTCCAGCTTGTGCTAAAAAACCAACGACCATTCCTTTTTCTTCCTTTGATCGAGTGATATTTTTCATTCGTTCTTCTTGTATTGCCATTGAATATACGCGATTCAAGGGAAGCAAGGGGTCTGTTGCCAGGATGTTTGACCGCATTGTGCCATAAGCTCCTTCATCGAGACCCATCAAGAACTGATGAACCTTTTCTTCTTCCCTCTGCTTCTCGAGTTTGTACTTGATTCCACACGTGCATCCGCTGCATGTACACCCAGGTATTTGCTCATAATTTCCCAACTCATCCCAAAGAGTTTTGAGCTTCCCATAATAATTCACCATGGTCATACCATCTTGTTTGTAGTTCGCCAATTCCGCCTTTAGTTGCTGTATTCTTGGCCCGTTCGCAACTGAAAACCGTTCTTCGATTTCTTTCCATAGTGTCTGCGCATCTTCAACATACGCTACCGTGGATCGTAGACTGCACTGTCCACCAATCCTCGAATTCGGGTTCATCATCTCCAGGTTTCTCGTGAGTGCCATCCACGAAACCCCATTTTCGTCGTGCCCGAAGTGATACTCTCACAGCTCGAGCCCATTCGTCATAGTTTTCTCCTCTTAATTGCAATTGCGTGATTATGCTTCCAGGATTATCACTTGCATGAAGATCATATGGTGAATGAATCTTCTTCATTCCTCATCTTTCAGAGGACTCTCTGTTTTCTGCTGCCATTTATGTGTTTGTCGGGTATCAGAGCCAGTTTTGCTCTGATACCATGTTGAAATATTTCTTTATTCTGTGTCATTTCAGGAGCCCAATACATGTATATATATAGCAATTATATATATTTAATTCCTAGGATTCTATGCCTTACATTACGGTGAGGTAATTGCATCTCTTGATTGTTAGGCACTTGATTGCACTTAATTTCCAATCAGATCAAGGGATTCTCAATCATATCTCAATTATATTAATACCGTTTTAGATTGTTTATCTTAAAGGAGGAAATAGAATCTAAACAAAAAAATTTATGGCAGATTAAAAGTAGGTCAAATTTAAAAATTATTCAAAAACATTGAGATTTAGGGTTTAGGGTGTGTTTATTTTTTCGTTCGGTAACCCAAATTCATGTTCATTCTGCATTGAGAGTGGTGTTAAACGTTTAACATTTTTTAATTTCATTTGATCTAAAATGTTGATTAATTTCAAAGGAGTTTCAAGATACTTTCTCGTTCAACCAGATTTTTCATTTCATTAAAGGAAACTTATTTTTTTTAATTGAAATCAAACACACTCTTATGTTTAAGGTGATATCATTTTATCATTTTAAAATGAGGAAAACAATGTCTAACAAATTAAACTCACTTAAATTTTTAATCAAACATAATTTATTTATTATGGTGGTCATTAAATTCTAATTTGAAACCTATGAATTGTTTACTTTATATTCTTTTATTTGATTCTATTTTATTCAATATTTTTAACATATTATTCTTTGGTTAAGGTTTTGAACATATTAATTTATATTTATGGGTAGTTAGCTTCTCTTCCTTAGAGTAAAGGTATCTTTTAAGTTGCAATAGTAAGTCCTTTAATTATTTATATATAAATTTGTCTTGCCAATTTATAAGTAGATCATGAGTTCATCACTTTTTTCATTGATAACTTTTCTCATCGATGAGTTGTAAAGTGTAAAAGTGCACTAAGAAATTATTTATTTACATAACGGATTAAAAACATTGATGTATTTTGTGAGACAAATTAATTTATATATTTGTTAATGAACTTCATGTACACTAAATATATGTCAAGACAATTACGTACAGTGAATGATTGCATACCAAATGGCAACAAAATTCCCTGATAACACCAAATACTATAAAGGGATAAAATAAAATTGTCAAATATGAGCACACCAAAAGAAAAACCTCAAATCTGAACTTCTTTGTTTTGAATGATTCCTAATTTGGCTATATGATAATATGCCAAAGTTCCAATAAAGCAATTTATTTTCATCACATTTTCTAAAATATGAAACCTAGAAATTGATGCCTAAAATGGCAGCGAAGCTTTGTCCCATTATCTAGGATCATTTATATAAATCAATCAACGTCTATGAGTTCTATTAAAAACTTATTTTTCAGTACAATCTTTTAAAAGAATAATTTTCTTATTGCTTTTAATACATTTGTCTTTAGTATTTTTATGTCTTATTAGGAATTGAAATGAAATTAGATACACTTTGTTATTTTGAATTTGGAATAATTATATTAAATCATTCAAAGAAGTTGTTCTTGTATGGAACTAAATTATTTCAAGAGTCTTTTATCCTCTGCCCTGTTTTTCGAGATTCATCTATGTGTTCATGTGAAGTTTCCTGAGGATGGGGTACCTGCAGACACTTCGACGTTCAAGTCAGTGACATTTCGATATCGTGTGTATACTAAAACTGAACTTGAACCTTATTTTATATTACTTGACTTGCTTCATTACCTTAAGGACCATTTTCATTCTTTCATAAAAACTAGTAAACCTCATGAATACCTTACTGTAATTGTCCAAGATTTGAATGCACTATTATATTTCCATACCTGAGATTTGGCGTTCCTGCCTGTATATCCCCGCACTGGGTTAAGATGCGCCTGCCCTTTACTGGGCCAAGATGTACTCGATCTTCATGGTCCGAGATGTACTTGACCTTCCTGGGTCGAGATGTTCCCGACCCTTCATTACACTGGCCACCCCTTCCACCATCAACTTAGGTCCTCTATATGCCAAAACGGGCTAACTATATCTTGGGTCGATTGTACCCTGTTTCCCCTACGCTATCTACATCATTTCCTCATGTACCACTAGATCCAGTATACCTCAGCTTCCCTATATAGAAGTAAAATAAAAGATTAATACTCACATGAAATTATAAATCTCACTGGTCAACTAGAGAAGAAAATATAAGATGAAGTACAAAATACACTAATGACAACTATAAATGATAAATCATGATTATTTTTGCAATAAGAGAAAGAGAGGAGAGTTTGAAGTTCAAAAATTTGTATAGAGGATAGAAAAAAAAAGAAGTGAGTTTAGGATTTCTAAAGTTTGGATATGTAAGTTAAAATAATAAATAAGCTATTATGACACTTTTATATTAAAATTACATATCATACACTTATTATATCGGTTCTAATTTTAACTAGCATAATCAATTTGATGTTTATTATATAAATGTTGTTGCAACCTACGTCGCGATGAAACTGCGAACCAAAAAGAAATTGTTTAAAAATAGAGATTTGGAGTCGTCACAATAGTTTATTGTGAAAAATTATAAAAAATCATAAAATAAAACATAGTTCGTGAAAACCAGATTTTGGATTCGGAAGTCGGTTATAGGGAAGATATTAGCACCCTACGATGTTTGCCTAAAGACGGTACCTTTAATTAAATTTGCTAAAAAAAGGATATATTTATTTTAAAATATGTATTTTTTTCAATAATAAGAAATTATTGAACAAATATATTTTTTGAGTTAAAAGGTAAAAAATGAGAGAGTTACATAGTTCTTTTTAAAAAAGATATTGAAAAGTTGATTTGATTAAGTTTTAAAAGTTTTCTTCTACATTTTTTACATTGTTGAAAAGAAGTGTCATATGACACAAGCGGATAGACACAAAAAAGTCTATTTTTACATTTAATATTTTGAAAATTAGTTAGACACAAAGTCATTTATCACAATTTTAATATTTTGAAAAAATGAGAACCATACAACGCGAGTGATTGGATAAACACTCAAAAGAAAAACATAGAAAATCATTTTTAAATTTTATTATTTTTTATTTCTTTCATTTTTAAAATTATTTTTCATTTTTATTAATTTAGAAAAGAGAAAAATATATATATATATATATATATATATATATAAATTAATGGAGTATAAATGAAATAAAACATAAAATAAGTATTAAAAGAAAATAAAAATCCACAAAATGAAAATGTGTGACATATAAAATTTAATTTGAAGAAAAGAGTAAAATTGGAAATAAAAAGCATGGAAATGCATAAGTAAATATGTTGGTGCAATGAGAGAAACTAAACACATAAAAATGGAGTACATATAAGAGAAACGCACGGTGCAGAGAAAGTAAAAATTCGTAAACGATATTAAAAAAGTGGGGGTATGCTTATTGAAAACATAGGTACAGAAAGTAAAACAAAATTAAATGCTCAAAAATTATTACATTAGGGAGTTGGGGAGTGCAACAAAATAAGTAACCAATAGTGAAACAGATGTATGAGAATTAATTATGGAGGTGCAAATAATGATATTGGGCAATAGCAAAACCCTACTCCATCGACCTTCATTTCCTTCAAGAGATCAGAAGGCAAAAAACCATGGATTTTTCATGTTTTCCAATTATGTATTAGTGTACCCTCTAAATTTCAATCATACCAAAGTCCACATAAAATATTTTGGTTCAACACTTGTCTTTACAAGAAAAACTTTTAAGACTATATTGAATTAACACAAGTTAGTAATTATATTGGATAACAACGAACATATTAACACATAAAAATAGATCATCGCCAAATACACGCAGAAAATGTGAGTTCATGTAACAATATAAACGTATAATTTAACACATAGAAGTTCATCCCAAATTACTTTATTCCAGCCAATGCTTAACCAAGAAACCTTACTACCCTAAAGTTTACAACCGACAATTTCTTGACCATGGACCCATGATATATATGCTTCCACGAACATGTCTGCTCGTGGTCCTGCCACTACGAACCTCCTCGCTCGTAGTCTAACTCTATGAACCTCCCTGCCTGTAGTCCAACAACTACAAACCTCCCCGCTCACAACAGCCTTCAAGTGTGAGCACAGAACATACGAACCTCCCCAATCGTATCCTCACACGAGAGCATCATAGTATGAACCTCCCCGCTCATATTATCACGTGTTCACCACCAGCCATGAACCTACCCGCTCATGACACAATCAAGCATCTCTTAGTCCAAGTCCACATCTCAACACATTAAAATGAAATTAAGAAAAACACACTACCATATACAAGATACACACTCAAGCTAGTCTTAGGGATTTCAATGCTTCCACGAACCTTCCCACTCATGGTCCAACTCTACGAACCTCCCCGCTCGCAGCAACTCTCAAGTGTGATCACGGAACATACGACCCTCCCCACTCATATCCTCACACGAGAGTATCATTAATATGAACCTCCTCGCTCATATTAATCACGCATTCCAACACCAACCACGAACCTACCCATTCGTGATACGGTCAAGCATATCCCAGACCAGACCTAACACAACAAGTCATGCAGAACACGTCATAAACGTACCTGGCTACTTGCACTATCGCCTGGCGCAACTTAAATTTACAACATCACAACTCATATGCATCATTCAAGTATAAGCAAACATCTATCCCTTTATAAATTCATATAAAACCATCAAAACAGAGTGTTATACCCAACACAATCAAGGATAAGCAAACAATATATAAACCAGAAATAACATATAACCATTCCTCCAAAATATCGCACGGACAATAAAATACTAATAATGATTATAATAAAAATAACAAAAACAACAACAATAATAATAATAATATTATTATTATTATAAATCGAAACAATAAAAATAAAAATAATAATGAAAATGCAAATAATAATAAAATAAAAAGAAACAATAATAATAAAACAATAATACTAATAAGATAAAATAATAATAATGATAAAGCAATAATAATGATAATAAAATCATAAATAAAATAAAACAATGATAAAAATAAAAATAATAATAATATAATAATAATAATAATAATAATCATCGTAATAACAATAAAAATAATAAAAATAATAATAGTAATAATAATAATATAAATCACAATAATAATAATTATTATAATACTAATAATAATAGTAAAATAAAATAATAAATAATAAATAATAAGAATAATAATAATAATAATAACAATAATAAATTGTAATAATAATAGTAATAATAATAATATTATTATTAAAATAAAATAAAATAAATAATAATAATAAGAATAATTTATAAGGATAATAATAATAATAATAATAGTAATAGTAAAATAAATTAATAATAATAATAATAATAATGATAAGATAATAATAACAATAATAATAGTAAAGTAAAATAATAATAATAATAATAATAATAATAATAATAATAATAATAATAATAATAATAATGGTAATAGTAATAATATTAATAATCGTAATAATCATAATAAATGTGTCGCATTTAGAAGAAAAACTATAAACATCATGTAAAGTCAAAAAGTAGAATCATAATAATCACCGTAGTGATGAGGTCACAAAGAGAACTATACAATGGAAACCACAAGCACATGCATACTTTCTCTAAAATCACATACAACAAATATCACGAGGTTAAACGATAAAAGAATTTGGTTAAGGAGAAGACTTTCATGCATCAATATATAACGCAACTGCAGATAATATCATTTAAACAAGGAATGACAGCTCCCCTAACCTGATTTCCCTTGCTCAAGCTTGCAAAATTTCCTAGAGTTACTTTTGTTCCGCAAAGGCGTCCACTCAAGAGCACGCACCAGCATTTCTTAGCCACGTTTACGCACTCAGAATACACTCTCCACATCTCCTCACCCTTTCGTAGTCTCTAAAATCTACTCTTCTATCTAAAAAATGATCTTAACTACCATAATTAGGATTAATGGCATACAAAAACGAAAATTAAATAAAAGGACTTTAATGTTCATTCAAAGACCATTACATTATGGTTTCTTAACCTTCCACTTCTCTCTATCAGAGCTAGGGTTTTCAGACCATTCTCCCTCATGCCCCCAAAGATTCGGGCAAAAAAGAACCTATTTCACGTCCCCAAGATTCAAAACCACAACCACACAATTTTGAAGCAAGTGCACCAACCAATTCAATCAACTCGTGTTTCGTGATAATTCCTATACATATAAGATTATAATATCATTCATCACGTTCCAATATTTTATTAAAAATAATAAACAATCAAATTAACATACAATTAACATACACATGACTCAAATTCAAATCCTCTCAACGCAATCAAGTACTCTTAACCACTTGAGCTAATACTATTCTTGTCTTCTCTCTCCACATTAATTAACTTAATGATTTCTGTCGTCGCATTTATTAAATAAATAATTATTTATTTATTTAATTTTCTTGGGTCTTACAAAGTTTTCCATGTCAAACCGTGATAACGCTTCTTGAGCATAATTCCTTTGACATATAAAAATTCCACCCAAGTTTTGCATAACTTCAATATCAAGGAAATATTGCATTTTCCCTAAATCTGACATATTAAATTCTGACATCATAGATCTTCTAAATTCATCACACAAACTCACATCATTTCTAGTGTATATCAAATCATTTACTTAAAGACTAATAATTAAAAGTCTACCTCTGTCCTTTGATTTTGTTAACAATGTATGTTCACAAAGACATCTATCAAAACCAGTTTTGAACAAAATAAGCATCTATCTTGTTAAACCATGCTCTCGGTGCTTGTATAAGGCCATAAAGTACCTTTTTAATTTGTACATTTTATCATCTTTTGCTTTTCTCACAAAACCATTGGGTTGCTACACATAAATCTCCAATTAAAGTTCACTATGAAGGACGACACTATTTGTGACGTCCCGACTACTATATTAAATAATTATTATTTGATAAAAGGATGAATTTAATTTTTTTTTGTACAATAAGATTTTCCTTGAGAGGACACTAACAATAATATAACTTCATATCCATATATATATATATATATATATATATATATATATATATATATCAATAGTTTACATCTTTATAACTATTCATGAAATATTACAAAAATATGTATTTGTATAATATTAAGAGTTTTACATCAGAATAGAAGATTATCTATATTTTTAATATCTCCTCAAGATATTAATATAAATTATTCACGAGTCAATCTTCAGAAGATCTACCAATAATATCATGAACAACTCTCATTGAGTAGGTTCTTCTTCTACTCATGCAACAGGTACATATGAAAGAAAAATATGGAAGGATTGAGGTCCTTATAAGCCTTAAATATCAATCTTAATAAACTCAACAAACAACATAAACACCAGGGGGCTAGAATTAGACCTACAATCACAAAACTTGATCTTGTTTTACCAGAAATATGGATCCATATTCCACTTCTGATGATCCATTATGAACATCTAAAGTTACTTTGGGAAGTGATTAGGTAGTCGAGTATTTCTCATGAAACATTGTTACAATCATAATTATTTCTTTCTCGAGAATATTAGCCATTTATAGGCACATAAAAGAGATATATACTCACTACCTAACCTTGGCGATGCCGAGCAAGTATTAGATAGTCCCAAGTTTGGCCTATGAATATTCTAGTTCAGGGCACTATTCTGAACTATCCAGATACTCACCTACTTGGTAAAATTTCCTTAGACCCCGCCATGGTCCCTGCCTTTCATCTCGCAGTGTACTAAATTATGACTTCGCAAATACAAACACTCTGACACTAGTTTTATCTCAACTTATTGAAACAAGACTTAACTCTTACTTAAAAGACATACTCTAGGATATTTTCAAAAGTCATAAAATGTGATGACTATCAAATCATGTCATTGTATAAACTATACACAAAGAATATAAAATAACAATAAAATGTACATGTAATTTTTTTCTATCCAAGATCACTAAATAAAATAATATTTACTTTTACTTTATTTTTATTATTATTTTTAATTATAAAATAATGATAAAATAAGAATCAAAGCAAGAACTTTAAATAAATAACTAGGTAAGAATTAGAATGTTATAAACAAATATAATAACAAAAATATAAATTAAACAAGACTAGTGCATAACTAGAGATATATTAAATGAAATAAATAAATAAGATCAGTGTGTAACTAGAGATAAATTAAATGAAATAAATAAACAGGACCAGTACATAACTGGAGATTAAATAAAATAAATAAACATGATCAATACATAACTAGATGTAAATTAAATAAAATAAATAAACAACATCAATGCATAACTGGAAATAGATTAAATAAAATAAATAAACAACATCAGTGCATAACTGGAGATAAATAAAATAAAATAAATAAACATGATCAGTGCATAATTGGAGAAAAATTAAATCAAATAAATAAACAAGACTAGTGCGTAACTGGAGATAAATTAAATAAAATAAATAAACAGAACCATTGCATAACTAGAGATAAATTAAATCAATTAAATAAATAGGACTTGTAGATAACTGGAGATTAAATAAAATAAATAAACAGGATCAGTGCATAACTGAAGATCGACTAAATAATATAAATATAAGAGGATAATAAATGAAAATAAGTTAAATGGAAGTAAATAGAATAATATATGATTCAAAATAAATAAAACATTAATATAGCACCCATGAGTTTATCAAGATTAATATAAAAATAGCTTAACCTCACCCCCTCTTACCTTATCAGTTGGAGGGACACACTAGTAATACTTCTAGAAGACCAAAATCTCTTTCAAATCTTTTACTCCAACTTTTTCTCTCTATTTCTCTCGCTTCCCTTATTTCTTTCTCACATAACTAACCTTTCCCTTCATTCTTTCTACATTTTTCTCTTTCATTCCATCATTTTTCTCTTTCATTCCATCCTTTTATAAGCAAACCATGTGCACCTTTAATTAATGAAAAGATTCTCTAAAGAGATAAGCTTCATGCCTTCTCTTTTTTTTTTCTTACTGTAATCACCCTTCCCTTATTTGTTTTGTTTTGTTTTTTCCTATCACATTCACACATACTTAGGTTCAAAGTGATAATTGCATGCATTAAATGCAATCTTATCACTTCTTATTCTTATGTTCCCATATTCTTATCTTCTTCTTTTTACTTATTTATTTATTTTATTTATCTTTTTTATCTCTTAGATTTAAGATTAAAGGATTCCTTTATTTTTGTATTTTTATAACCTACATATCTATATATTAGTAACTTATCTTTTTGATAATATATATATATATATATATATATATATGTGTTATTGTTTTCACTTATTATTATTTTTATTCTACTTATTTTTAATGTTTTTTAAAAACTACTTAATTTCTTTCTTAATGTTCAAACTATATCTAGATAAAATATGAAACATTAAAAATAGAAGATTTTCTAAATCTTATTTTTAAAGATGAGGATAAAATAAATAATATAGTTATTTAAAAGTAGGGATGTTACACTATTCACATCTAGCTTGAAAAAATTCCAGCTACATTGTGCTGATATAGCCAATATCATACGAATGGTGTTGAGCTTGGCCACAGGAGCAAAGATTTTTGTGTAATCTAGTCCATGTTGTTGAATATACCCTTTTTTCTACTAGCATGGCTTTGAACCTATCTACTTCTCCAGTCTCTTTACATTTGGTTTTAAAGATGCATTTAACTCTAATAAGCTTTATTCCTCTTGGCAGATCATTCAGCTCCCAAGTTGTGTTCTTCTCTATTGATTCCATCTCTTTAGTCATTGCATTTCTCTAGTTCTCACTCTTAATAACTTCCTCAAATGAGATTAGATCATCCTCGGTGACCATCACTACATTTAAGCCATCATCATTATCTGATAGACCTTCCCTTTTTTCGTAATCTATCATCCAAATTGGTTCTCTCATGTTCCTTCTTACCGTCTCTGCAACTAAAGTCTCATAATTAACACTATGAGGAGTGTTAGGATAAAAATCAATACGTGTAGATATGTTCTCGGCATTCTGATTTTTGTTCTCAATTTCTTAAGCACTAGTACTCTCCACAACATCCTCCTCAAAATGTTCTTCAAAGTCTCACTTACATACTCTTCATTATCTTCCCACTCTAAGATCTCTGGTTGATGTTCTTCCATATTTTGCTTCAAATTCCAACCTTTTCGTTCCTCAAAAACCACATGTTTGCTGATTAAAACCCTTTTATTGACAGAGTCAAACAACTAATATGCTTTTGATTCATCACTTACTCCTATGAGAACACATTTCTTGCTTTTGTCATTCAGTTTTACTCGATGTTGATATGAGATATGGACATGAGCCAAACATCCAAATAATCTAAAGTAATCAACATTTGGCTTTTCTCCACTCCATGCTTCTTCAAGAGTTGTCCTATACAATTGTTGTAGGACTCGTGTTGATAACGTTAGGCACGGGATTCGGTCTCCACATATGTATCTCGTATGCTTCCTTCCCAATGCGGGGAAGTGCTCGTATATCCAAACCTGTATCAAATAAAATTTCATTTAAATATTTTGATATAAAAGAAAAAACAAGTAAAATATTGAACAAAATGTAATATAAAAGGGTACCTTTAGAAGAGGTAGATATCCAACTAATTGCTTTGTATTTGCAAAGCTGGCATCTCCTAGCTGCTCATATAAGTACACAAGAGCAGCAACTCCTCAAGCATATCTACGACATGTAGGGATATCTCTAAATAGCTCGAGGTAATGGGTACGAACATAGGTGGCACTTTTATTAGCAAATATCGTGCACCCTACAAGGTGCAAAAAATATGCATGTGCAACAAACTCCCATAGCTCGTTATCACAACAGCTATCATACAACTCTCTCAACCAGCTAAGTTTGACCTGTCCACCCTGACTTTGATTCAACTCATCGTAAGTAATGGCCCGATCAACACCAAGAAGACTCGTCAAAATCTCAAATGAATCTTCATATTCAAGATTTTCAATGGAGCAAAACTTTCTAGTGATGGGAAGATGAAGGAGCGACCAGACATCATCTAAAGAGATGGTCATCTCACCAATTGGTAAATGAAAAGTATTATTCTCGAGATGCCATCTCTCCACGAAACCCAATATTAACCCAATATCGGGATATTCATATAAAATATCGCATAAAGGCGATAATCCAGAAGCTACCACAAAACAGAGAATAGAAAGGTGGGGAGGTCCTAAATTTTTCACTTTTTAATATGGGAGACTACTTTCACAACTCGATCCTAACAAAAAAGAAACATAAAACAATAAAAATACATAACAACAATAAAATAAAACATTTATAAAAAGGCTTAAATATACATTTGGTCCCTATTTTTATTATTTTTATTCAATTTGGTCTTTATTTTCGTTTTGTGTTCAATGAGGTCCTCATTTTCGTCAAATTGTGGTCAATTTGGTCATTTTCCCTAACATTTACGTTTTTGAACCGTACAGCCACGTGTCAACTCCTGTTTTTTATTTAATTTTTTTTTATTTAATTTTTTTTAATTTTTTAGTTTCGAAACAATTATCCACGTGTCAAGTCACAATTATGCCACGTGTAAATGCTAGTGTCACGTGTTAGTTTGTGGTTGTATTATTATTTTTTTTGTTCAATTTAGTCCCTATATTCGTTATTTTTGTTCAATTCAGTTCTTATATTCGTTATTTTTGTTTAATTTAGTACCAAACTTTGTTAAAATAAAACCATTTAATTTTTAAAATTAACATTATTATTAGTTTTTTTTAAATTCAATTATAAATTATAATATTTAATTATAAATTGAATATAATTGTTAGATTCAATTGTTAAATAGAATACAATTATTTAAATATTATGAAAATATAATTATTAAAATTTTTAAAAAATATATTAACATTTGTTAAATTCACATTTAAATTTAAAATATTTAATATTTTTATTGCATTTTAGATATTAAAATCTAAAATATTATATATTTAAATGTTAATTTTACAAATATTAGTTTACTTTTCTAAAATATTTTGAATATTTAAAATATTTTTATATATCAATTTTAAAATTATTTTAGAATAAAAATATTAAAAACAAAACTAATAATTATATTCTTATAATATTTTAAATAATTATATTCTATTTAGAAATTAAATATAAGAATTTTATTCAATTTATAATTAAATTAAATAATTTATAATTGAATTTAAAAAATAATAAATTCAAATGTCAATTTTAGAAAAAATATTAATATAATTTGTGAAAAAGATATTAATTTTAGTGTCAATTTGGAAGGGACATAATTGATTTATTTTAAGAAAAATTGAGACTAAATTGAACAAAAATAACGAATATAGGAATTAAATTGAACAAAAATAATAATACTACCACAAACTGACACGTGGCACTAGCATTGACACGTAGCACAATTGTGACTTAAAACGTGAACAATTTTTTTGAAATTAAAAAAATTTAAAAAAAATTTAAAAAAAGAATTAAGAAAAAAATTTAAAAAACCAGGAGCTGACACGTGGCATGTACTGTTCAAAAACGTTAACTATTTAAACACCATTAGTGAAAAGAAACAAATTGATCACAATTTGACGAAAATGAGGACCTAATTGAACACAAAACGAAAATAGGGACCAAATTGAATAAAAACAACAAAAATAGGGACCAAATGTATATTTAAGCCTTATAAAAACTTCTTACTAACCTGATCATCCCATATGATCCGTGCAACATGATCCTAGTACCGAGTCAATAAAGATGTATCAGACAGACCACTTGAAAATCCTGCACCATCGTTATCAATCCCATGATCCTCGTCGTGAGGAACATCGGAAACCTCATGCTCAACAACATCATCCTGAACAACATGAGCCTTGTGCTGACCCCTTCTACGAGCTGAAGCGGTCGGTCTCCTCCGTGCAGCACCCTGTGCAGAACTCTCGGGTGCATCATGTGAATCGCGTCTAGATAAATTTCCTTGTGTCCTAACCATATCTATAATTCAAAGTTTCAAACATCACAATCAAACATAAATTATAAAACAAGTAGGGTATAGGCAGGCAGGAGATTTCTGGTTTGAACAAGACTATCGACAATGACAGGGACCTTCTCAACAACACTATTCAGAATTTCAAGGAATGATCCTTAGTGTCGCCAACTTATTCCTTGGCTTTGTTTGATTTTAGAGTCAAAGTTGGGTCAATTATGAGACATAAAATGTGCATCAATACAGTAGATAAGCATGCGCCAGGTGGTGGTCGGGGCCTTCAAACTTTCATATAATCAAAAATATTCCAACCATTTAACTCTGCATAATCTCAATATATACCTCATTTCTTTAATTTAAATATTGTTTTCTGTAACTCAAACTCACAATTATTGAAACTGAAAAAAGAAAAAAAAACATTGAAACTAAAAAAAAATAGGAAACGGATGTCGAGATCCGTTTCGCAATTTCCTGAAATGGATGTCGACATCCGTTTCACCAAAAAACAAAAACATTTTACGAAACGGATCTCAAAATCCGTTTCATAATTTAACGAAACGGATCTCGACATCCGTTTCATAGAAAAAAATCAAAACAGATCTCGACATCCGTTTCATAGTTTTACGAAACGGATCTCAACATCCATTTCAATAAAAAAACCAAAAAAAAAAATACGAAACGAATGTCGAAATCTGTTTCATAAATTCCTGAAACGGATATCGACATTCGTTTCACAAAAAAAGATTAAAAAAATAAAGGAAACGGATCTCGACATCCGCTGTAGAGTTCTTTGAAGCAGATGTCGACATCTGTTATGGCAAAGCTCAGTGAAAAATAAAAGGGGTATTCAGATTATAAGGGTTGCAGATTAAAGCAATTAAAACATTGATGGATGGCACACATGGCATACAACATACAACACCATTCAGATTGTATCATCAATCATGAAAAACCAAAGAAAATATGAATGAGAAAACCTTAACTAGGAATGATGTTTGGATGATATTTGAATGCAAAGTGAAGGCAAAAAAAGGGCCTGTTGCTGCTCCTCGTTGGTTGCTTGTTGCTACCTCAAATCTGCTCCAAGTGAAGGTAAACACAAATTGGCAAAAGTGAAGGCAAAAAGGGATGACTCGTCTTTTAAATGGGTCAAATTCACTCACGTGAGTTGGAGGTGCATGGCTGTAGAGAAAAGCATATGCCTTTTTTGGGGTGCAGGGTTTTTAATTTTTTACTTTTTCTTAATTACTTTTTTACTGTAGGGGGCAATGTGGGAAATAAAGAAAGTATTGGGGTACCGGAGAAGAGGTTGGGGTGCAGGGAGAAGCGCCCTCATACACACCAAATGTAAGTTGTAATTTACCAATCAAGCCTTGCATTCAAAGGGTCTAGCGTACACGATGGCCCAACAATACATCCATACAACGTTGTAATTGTTTCTGTCTCTTTTTCTTTATGCACCCCCATTACAATATAGTGATGAAGATGAACTTTTAAAATTCTAACAATTTTAGAAAATGAATTACAAAATATATTAAAATGTTTCTAAATAAAATTTTTAAAAAGCTCTCTAAAAAATATACTTCAGAATAAAGACTTCCAATATTAACCAAAATATATAATTAATAATTGTTTTTCAATTGATAATTCCAAAATGCTCTACAATAAAATAATCTCATTAAATAATAACATTTTTAGAAAAAATTGAAATGATTTAATTAATTTTTAAGTACCTTATAAAAATTTTGTTGTATTGAATGTTTAATTTTACCATCAATGATAGTTGTCACTTTAATCTTCTAGTCTTCAACTCCTTTATTAATTTTGGATATTTCCTCTAACTTGCTCTTGGAGAGAGAGGAAACAAATTGATTGATGAGTTAGAGGAGATTAAGGGAGGTGATATAATATTGAAGAGTCAATGAATTATTGATTTTCTTTAAAACTTTTATCTTTTAAATTAAATATAAGAAATGATGATTCATAACATGTGATTAAATGCAACATTAATATTAAATATTAAATGTTACTTATTGAGAATTAGAAAGTAATTAAGAGATCTTACTTATTTTTTCCAATAAAAAAATACACTTGTTATATGATGAGATATATGAATTGTGATAAAAAAAAAGTTTTCTATTTGTGAGAACTTTTAGAGTTATAAATTATAAAACCCAAATTTGATCTTATTAAAATAACGATTAACTTCGTTACTTATCACTCAAATTTTAATATTATTTTTTTAGTGTGACGTTACTATTTGTTCCTAAACTAAATATCAAAACTACTTCATTTTTTCACATGAAGAAGGTAGAGATGATTGATGAGTTGAAAGTGAAAAAAACATAAATAATGGTCACGTCATTACGGTGAATGACTTAAGTATTGAGTTTTGTTTTAAAAATGAATTAACAATTAATAAATACCCAATAATACATTATTTTAAAAGTAGATCTAAAATGGATTAATTAAAAAAATAAATATTAATACATTATTTTCATTTTAAGAAAATAAAAATAAAAATATTCTAAAAATATATTATTTTCTTTTTATTTTAAATATAAAATTTTTATTATTACTAAATATTGCTGAAATTTTATACGTATTTTTGAATGTTAAAAACTTCTATATTTATTTAGTCATGTTGCAATCATAAAGCATGATTTCTGATAGGAATTGAAAGTAAGTTGAAAGTTCTACCTTTGTTAAAGACGAGGAAGATATAAGGAAATATATCCATAAATATTATTCTCTTACCTTTGGTTTGATTAGACGACGGATTTCAACCATTTCAAGAAATTGAAATATATAATATTTAAATTATTTATAATTGAATTTTTTTTATTTCTTAGATAAAATAATTAAAATATTTTATATTTTAATTTTTTTGTTTTGATAAAGTAATTTAATTTCCATTTTTAGTCAATTAAACTCCACACTTGAATCCAAGTGTTTTGATAAAGCAATTTCATCATGGGTGGTAATACGGGTCGAACCGATCCGTTTAGGTCCAACCCGCATTTTGCTAGCCCGCTTATTTTTTTTTTAAATTCTTATAATAAAACTTTCAATATTCAAAAAATTGAGAAACTTTAGAAATTCACAAAATTATTAAAGCAAAGACTTTGGGAAGTTGGATGATAATTTGATAATTAAACATTTTTATCATATTCATATTCGTACTTTGACATACAAGATGTATTATTCAAATTTTAGTACATTAAAAAATACATAAAATTGTCTTTCCCAATCATATAAGAATTTAGAACGTTAATACAAGAGTCCAGAAAAAAAAAAGTAATTGATATACATAAGTGCAAGTTTTTTTTTTATGCGGGCTTGCGGGCTGTAGGCTTCAGCGAGCCAGGCCACTATGGGCCTACGGGTTTACTGTCCTGGCTCGCCCCATGTTATTTTTGCGGGCCTACGGGCCGACCTGATGGGCCAGACCTGTATTGCCACCCCTAAATTTCATTTCTATTTTAAGCCAAACATAACTCCACCCTTGAACCCGAGTTGAGTTAGCTTGATCTTTGATCAGGGAAAACTCGTCTTGACTTCATCCCAGGCTGACTTAAATCGATATTCAATCCGCACAGGCTTGGCTCGACCTTCGGTCTAGGCCAACTCGGCTTGACCTTCCGGGCGATGTCGAGATGATTTAGCCTGAGTTGAAGGTCAATGTGAGCTAGCTTTTCCGACTTGTGGAATTTTTCATTTTGTCCAATGAGGAATTTCACAACTTGTGGAATTTCAATTTTCTTCTTTTTTGAGTGAATTTCAAATTCTATTATTTTAGTTTTTTGAAATACCTTCTTATAATTATTCAATTTCAATTTTCTCATCCAACAAGTCATTTTACTTCAAAGAATTTCAAATTCTTCAAATAAATGAATTAACCTCTTAAATTTTCTCATCCAAACACAACATTAAGGTTTTTGGTTGAAAGCGGATGTCTTATTCTCTTATATGAGTTTGTTTATGACTTATTGTGTCAAATCTCATTAGTGGTGACGTGAACAAGTATTATGATGTGATGTAGTAAGGAATCTTAAAGTTTGAGGAATCTTTGTATCAAAAGGCTTCCTAATTAGAAAAATGTGTTTCGTTATAGAACGAAAATACAAAGGAAGGGTTACCACTAACATATTTGAGCTTAAAATAAATGAAAAGACTTACTTAAGAGGAAAATTGTTAAAATTTCAAAACTGAAATAGAAGTATCACATTAGTAAAAAAAATGAGTAGAACTAACGATATACAAGTAGAAAACTATAAATTTATTTCTTAAGATTTTAGATTGAATGTAATATCATGATATTTTATATGAACTTATTCATGACTAAGTAGTACCAAATATCTTTGGTACCCCTCTCTCTCTCAAAGAACCCAACAACACCACTCCTCAATATTTACAAATGTTATTAGCATAATAATGTTTGATTAGTATTTAGTAATTCATTTATTTTAAAATTGAAAGAGTAGAATTTAAATAAATTTATTTAGTTTTTGAGAAAAATATATTGAAATATATAAGAATAAGAAAGTCTGAATTAATGGCATACCACGTGTCAATCTGTGACTTTTCTGATTTTTTTAATTTTGTTTTTTGCAAAAAATTTTGTTGCCACATGTCAAGTCTTTATTGTGACATGTGGCAAGGCAATGTCATGTGTCAATGTCGTCAAGTGTCATTGTCTTGATTTCAATTTAGTACCTATATATGTCTCTTTGATTCAATTTAATCCCCATATATGCCTCTTTGATTCAATTTAGTCCCTATATATATATATATATATATATATATATATCTTATATTTATCTCAATTTTTTTAATAATTAAAAATTTATTAATCCATATTAAATTAAGTACCAATATTTGTATTAAAATTTAGTGATGAAAGAAATTGTGAGATCCAAGAAATTCATAAAAATTAATAATTAATAGAGTATAAGAAATGAGGGGTTGAGACTACCATAAGAGAGTTCTTTGATAAATCCTAGACAAAGAACATGAATTAGTTTGGTGGTTGTG
>Ga0214543_1004392_pt1 | contig 26792 bp, 11 predicted proteins | sample CNSS2metaG_FD_160094 | JGI IMG/M metagenome (GOLD analysis project Ga0214543, IMG submission 160094) | Root nodule microbial communities from cowpea collected in UCLA plant growth center, Los Angeles, California, USA - CNSS2 | ecosystem: Host-associated > Plants > Roots > Nodule | place: USA... | reverse complement strand
AGTTTTTGCTGACTAATATTGTACTTGAATTTGAATTTGAATTCGTATATTTGTTATACTTTGATATACATTTAGTCATCTATAAATAATTTGTCAATTTGATGAGTTTATATCTATTTATGTATAACTTCATTAAATATAGATTAAAAAAATATAATAAATGTAAATAATTGTGATTGAAAAAATATATATGAATACATAAATGATAAATGAGTAAAAAAATAATATTAATAATTTAAAAATCTATGGTACTTTATGGAGGTTTTGAAACCTATAGTATTTTACGGAGATTCTGAAGCTCATGGTATTTTATGGGGATTTTGAAACCCATGGTATTTTATGGGAGTTCTGAAACCTTTGGTATTTTATGGAGGTTCTAAAACCCATACTAATTTACAAAGGTTTCAAAACCCACGATTTTTTACAGAGGTTCTAAAATTCAAGGTAATTAACTAGGGTTTTAAACCCACAAAACTTAACTGAGGTTTTAAAACCTCTATTAAATACAAGAGGATAAAAAACCTCCATTATTGATTGGTGCTTCTCGGGGTTCGCAAAAACCCCGACTAATACATTCTCCAGGGATGGTTTAGCGGGGGAAATATAAACCCTGGGTAAAGAACTTAGCAAAAGTTTTAACCCCGGGTAATGTAAAAATAAACCTTCGTTAAAACCATTTTTTCTTCCAGTGCTTGTGCAACACATGCTAACTCTTACAATTCACAACTCAATTAGACACAGACCACAAAACACAAAGAAACTCTTTTGGCTTTTTATCATACAGTTAGTGTGCACAAATTTTTTAACATAGAGTATTTACAATTGTCAATATTAGATCTCATCTACTTCATTCTCATGCATTCACAATTATCACAATTCTAAATTCATGTCAAAATTAACTCATAAAAATACTTAAATGACTTTGAGCCTATGGTAACTCATCAAGTTCCAATCCTTTGAATCCTCAACAAAACCCATGCATTAAGTTCAAGATTTTTAGGATTACTAATGAATCATATTTTATCCCTAGATACAAGCTCCATTAGATACTTAATTTCAGTTCTAGGTTCAAAAGACAATTTTCTAACACCTTAAGAACCATAAATTAAGCAACAACAAGCATGAAGCATAGAAATAAAATACTAACATAAAAATGGAAAAACATATGTATTAACATCACAAAATACACAAGATTCATTTTATTACACCTAATGTCAACAAATAGATCTAGCTCTCCATGGTAGAGAACCTAAGTCATACAAATTGAAGAGGAAAGGAAGAAATTGAAACCAAAGAGAGATGCACGCCTTTCCCCAAGATTCTTTGCCCCTACTCCATGCCCCAATCGCGTTTCCACTTCACATTTCCATCTCCAATTCGTGACTCGTCTTTCCCCTCAACCTAAAAGGGTAAAAATTACAATTGATAAAGATTGAAGCCCAAGGAAGAGAAGGGAGAGCTTCCCAGCACCCCAAACAGCCTCTAAGAGCCTCTCTTAGTCGCTATATGTGAAGAATGAAGTGTGGGAGGAGAGAATGATCAAAAACCTCATGGAAAACATGAATAAATACCCAATTTTGACATGTTAATGATGCCACCGCTTGGTGCCATCTCGGCACCATTGAGCACCATCAGTTGAAATGCAAAAAGGGCTTTTTGTCAAACAACTACTCAACCCCATTTTCCACCATTGAGCGCCAATTCTTTCGCATTAACTAGTGCTCAACTCCACTTTTCCACCACTCAACACTACCTCTACAGTGGTTGGTGGTGCTCAACTCTACAAATGTGGCGCTCAACCCAGATAGCTTGACAACACTCTATAATTGAAGCATTAGGCATGATCCCAATGGCGCCCAATGCGGGTATTTATTTCAAATTGATTTTTTCTTTTCCAAAACATGCTCCTTTGAGTTCTTGCTTATTTTCTTCCACTAAAATTGTTCCCTACTTATTTATTTCATGCACTTGAACAAAGAGTTTAAAGGTAAAACAAACATAAAACAACTAAAATACAAAACAATGCAAAACACATTAAACCTAATGATAAAACAAGATAAAAGGTAGAAAATAATTTATTTATTCATGACAATAGACACATAAAAATAGGTAAAAATAGATGTTATCAGAAACACTAATATAACATACTAAATCATTGATGATTAGTTCAAAAGAAAAACACAAAGTCTCGACCATAAAGAATGAAGTCAAACCATATAGAACGAAGTCAAACCATATGTACTACTCCATATGTGGTCACTACCTGATGATCATTTCAAACAAAAATACTCACTTTTAAAGCAATGCTAATATAGCTTTTATCTTCATGCTAGAAGATTTTAACCAACCATGGCACCGGCTAATTCCAAACAAAAGAGCATATCAAAACACAACAAAAAAAAAAACAACAATTCACTTTTATGAGAATACACTACAATCAATTATAATTGACTTGTGAATTAGATTTTAAATTGATCCGTTAATATTAGCCATCAAAGAATTAAAGAATTAATGTCTAAATTGATCTCATCTATTACTCCAAAAAGAAGAATTTTCTAGAAAGATCTGAATTTGCATATCACGAGGGGTAGTGGTTGGTTCTTTGTGATTTTAATGCTGATTTGGTTCTTGGTTGGTTCTTCAGGTGTCTTGTTTGAAATTTCGATAATGGATTTACTTTGGTCCATTGGTTGGTCTACTCCAAACTATATAGAGTTGAAGCTTGACAATACTTTATGCAATTCCTGTTGCAACCTTCTAACATGAGTTTTCTTTACTACGTTGCCAGGACTCAACCCATGCTTCAGGAATAATTAATAATAGGGTTGGGGTTTTGCATAAAGCTACGACAATGCCTTTTTAACAAATATCCCCTTAGACGGGTGACTCATAATTAATAACGTTTGATTGGGAATGGACGTTGCATAAATTTCACTTTACGATCAAAAGTTCATTTCTATTGGGAGAACTCTTGGCACATATATCTTATTCTTTGCCTTCAAGTTTTATGAATAGGTGTTTTTGTTTGATTTGGTTTCATGAATAAGATTTGGTTTACTAATGATTTGTACTCTTTTTCTTTTTTCTTTTTATTTTGACTTTATATAAAAGAATTAAATCTAAACAAATTAATGAAACAACCACATTAATGTCTTCATATACATCACGAAATTAACGGAATGGAACAAGCATTTGATGACCAAGTATAATTTGATTTGAAACCATTTGTATCTATGAAACATCAAAGTTGTGTTATTTACAATGTTACAAAGCTTATGGGTGCAGCTTTTATTTCCTCAACTATATTTTCATTCAAATTTAGATTGAACAAATTAAGGAAGCATAAATATGACACTATCTAAAATCCAAGTATTATTCTTAATTAACTAACTATCTTGGGAGCAGAAATTTCAGTGTTACATATAGGGCAAACCTTCTTAATCTGAAGCCACTTGGTTATGCAATCTGTATGATAAGGGTGCTCACACTGAATTGCTACCAAGGCTTCACCTTCTTCATATTCAACCTGGCAAATCACACAAAGATCAACTCCACTTTTGCTTTCTGCAGAATGAAAAGTGTATGAATGCAAGCATGAACAAATTTCACTTCCTGATAACCCTCTCTTCTCTCGCCCTATAAAATCTCCCAACTCAATCAACTCCTCGTAGGTCAACTCATCCACATCGATCTCATCTTCCTCCATTTCCTCATCATCATCATCATCATCATTGCTCCCTTCACTCTCAAGAAACTGAAGTTCAGATTCAAACTCCTGGCTCAGAAAAAACTCAGAATCCTCATCATGTTCATCGAAAGAGGAATCACTCTCACTTCCACTTTCTAATGATGCAAACGTTGTGAATGTGCCACTTTGCTCCTGCAAAACATTTTCTGGAGCAACATAGTCAGAACTTTCAACTGGGTCAAGCTGATTATTGTGTGATGGTGTTTTCTGGGATGGTTGCTGTTTGCCTTCTTCACGTTGATCCATTGAAGTACAGAATGATTTGGCAAAAGAATTTGTTATGAGTTGGGGTTTGGGAAGAGAAGAATGTGAGAGAGGTATTTGAGGAGATGAATGAAAGCATAAGATATTTGGAAAATTGTTTGAAGATGAAGAAAACTTGCATGTCAAGTAATAGAAAACCGTTTTCATGTATGCTTATCGATATTCCAGATTCTTGACTGTTCCTAGTGATATCTCCATTAACTTTTCTCTTTCTGGATAAGGCAGCTTACGTGCAAAGCAATAGCAAAACATTATCCGTAAGTTGCAATATACCTTGTTCCAAAATGAAAGGTATCATCTCCCAATTATAGTTAATTACCTTGTGATTGTATGTATAGTAAGTTAAATTAATGAAGTAATCTGGTTCTAGTTTATATTCATATCTAAATTTAATTAAAATACATATCATGATAATATTTTTATGATGTTATTGAATTATAGATTATTATATCAAAATGATGGATATATATAATAGTTCTTTATATATATATATATATATATATAGACTAAAAACAATGATTTTGAAAGTGTAGAAACCAAACAATGATCAAGTTTCGACCAGTAAACATTTTTAAATTTAAGTCAAACTTGAGTGACAAAAACATATTTTTTCACACACATATAAATATATATATATATATATCATTGTTTTTAGTCCATATTTTTGGATGGTGTTAAAAATAATAAATATCATATCATGTGTTATTTAATTTTTTTTAACAAAAAAATAATTAGTGTCGGCTAGGCCGACGCATTCCACGAAAATTGAAAAAAATATGTTTTTGTCCCTAAAGTTTGAACTTAATTTGGATATGGTCTCTGCTTGAAACTTGATCACTCTTTGATCCTACACATACAAAATCATTGTTAAAATATAATAATAATGTTACTATTAATAATAATAACATTATATAATAATAATATTATTATTATATAATTATTAATAATAATATTATCATATATTAATAATTATTAATAATATTAATAATATTTAGTAATATAATTATATTATTAATAATATAAACATTATTATTATTATTATTATTATTATTATTATTATTATATAATCTTATTAATTACTAACATTAATAACATTAAAAAACTATTAATAAGAAATAATAATGATAATATTAATATTAATAATAATATATTATTATTATTATTATTATATATTATTATTAATAATATTAATAATAAATAATAATATTATTAATTATTATTAATATTACTACTGATATATTAATACTATTAATTATTATTTATATTATTACTAATATGTTGTTATTATTATTATATAATTATTACTAATATTAATATTAATAATATTTCAAATATTATTATTTATTTTAATATTATTAATAATTATATATAATTATTATTATTATTGTTATTATTATATAATAATAATACTATTATTGTTATATATAATTATTATTATTATTATTATTAAATATAATTATTATTATTATTATTATTCTATAATAATAATACTATTATTGTTATTATTATATAATAATAATACTATTATTTTTATTATTATATATAATTATTATTATATAATAATAATAATAATACTATTATTGTTATTATTATTATTATATAATTATTATTCAATGTGCAGGGACTAATAAGTAGGGATGGCAACGGGGCGAGGTAGGAACGGTTTCGCTATCTCATACCCATTCCCGTAAAAAAAGATCATCTCCCATCCCTATACCCAAACTCAACGGGTATCAAACTTTTGTCTCATCCCCATCCCCATCAGGTAATGGATATAACCTCGTACTTTTTACTACTTCAATGTTAATTTGAATTAATTTTTATAAAATAATAAAAAATTATGGTAAAGGAAACATAATATTATCAAATATTCAATATTAGAGATGGTTGTTTGTTTCTTCGATATCAAATACTTTAAAATAAATTATAATTGTTTACATTTTAGATTATAATTCCAAATAAAATTTCATGAGAACCAAAACATTTATTAAATTTCCAAATATTAATGAAATATAGTTGATAAATTTAAAAATATTTTCTTTTAAATATAAAAGGAAAACAAATATTCAAATTAAAATATATTTTAGTTTACTTCAAACTTTTACATTATAATGAATTCCTTTTTTATACACTAATAAAAATTATAATATATCATTTGATCAAATGATACAAAGAACAAATAATAATCATAATAAAATTTTAAAATAAATTATAATTATTTACATTTTAGATTATAATACCAAATAAAATTTCATGAGAACCAACATATTTATTAAATTTGCAAACATTAATGAAACCTAGTTGATAAAATTTAAAAATAATTTTTAAAAAATATAAAAGGAAAACAAATATTCAAATTAAATTATATTTTAAATGTTTGTTTATTTCAATCTTTTAAATTCTAATGAATCTCTTTTTTATACACGAATAAAAGTTATACTACATCACTTGATCAAAATGATACAAAGAATAAATAATAATCATAATAATAAAATTTTAACATAGATCTTGTATCTTTTAAATTTCAATTATGCTGGATAGTGATAAAAAAATATTCATGAAAATTACATTAAATTTTTATATTGCATAAATAAAGTTATTTATACAATTATAGTGAAAAAATTACAGTATGATTGATAATGAGTTAGAAAATAAAAAATAATTAGATAAAATATATTGAAATAGTATTTTACATAATGAAAATACATAAAAAAATAAAAATATTAAAAAATTAACAAATGTTTAGAAACAATTTGAGAGACTATTGAAAGAAATCTTACAAAGGAAAACAAATGTATAATTAAGGATATGATAAGATGAAAAATAGTTTGGAGATCTAACAAAAATTTTCAAATATCAACATATATATACTCAATGGTTGAAAAATAACAAAAATTGTTTTAGCAAAACAAAAGAGTTCTTCAAATGAAACAAAAACTAATAATAATAAGTAAAAAAAAAATTATATTACATAGTAAACGAAAGGTTTGTGCTATTAAATACTTAAATTGAGAGTATTAAATTTTCTCATATGAAAGGAAAATATACAATAAATAAAAATATTAAAAAATAATATAAATATTCAAATGTGAGACATAAATTTTTTTTAATTGAGATACATCTTTTTAAATAATTACATAAAATTTATGATAAGATGAAAAATATAATGGAGATGCGAATGAGTTTCATGATAAACCAAATAATTAGAAGAAATAAATAATAGTAAGTATAAATATATATATATATATATATATATATATATATATATATATATATATATATATATGGTTACTTAATTAATTGTGAATATTTTAATAATTTAAACGGGGACGGGTATTATGGGGGCATATGTACATCCCCATACCCATCCCCATATTCAATTAAAAAAGTCAGGAATTTCCCATACCCATACCCATACCCATACCCAATCAATGCGGGAATTCCCGTCAAAACGGAGACGGGTTCGGGCAATACCCACGGGAATAGGTTTATTTGTCATCTCTACCAACAAGTGACCCAGTTTTGACCAGGGACCATCAAGGATCAAAAACATATTTTTTCCAATGTTCGTGAAAAGCGTCGGTCTAGCCAACTCTAGTTTTTTGTTTTACAAAAAGAATAAATACATGTGGCACGTCGTTTGTTATTTTTAACGTCATCCAAAAATAGGGACCAAAAACAATGATTTTGAAAGTGTAGGGACCAAACAGTGACCAAGTTTCGATCACACACACACACACTAATGCTTTTTCTTTCAAGTTTATCCCTTGCGTAATATGCATCACACTATCCCTACAACGTATATCTTTCACACTTTTTGTAGCAGAAATGAAGATTAGTAGTACCTTTTAAATATCTAAAAATTCCCTTAATATCACTTAGGTGTACCTCTCTTGGATCAGATTGAAAATAAGCATACATGCAAACAGTAAACATAATATCAAGTCTTGATGCAGTAAGATATAACAATGAACTAATCATTTGCCTATATTTAGTGTAATCTATAGATTTAGATTTTTTTTTTTTCATTTCTAGGGATGTGTTGAGATGCATTGATGTTTTCATTTCCTTAGCATCTTCTAAGTTGAAATTCTCAAGGAGTTCTTTCGCATACTTAATTTGATGGATGTAGATATGATCCTTAGTTTTTTTATTATTATTATTTGCAAACCAAGGAAAATTTTCACCTCTCCCATCATGCTCATCTTGAACTCACTTTTCATAAGTCTTGAAAAGTCTCCACATAATAGCATAAAAAATTATATCGTCTAAATATATTTACACTAAAATGAAATCATATTAATAGTTTTTCCTAAAGAGGGTGGTGTCTACATGACCTCTTATAAATCTCTCATACCAAGCTCTAAGATCTTGTTTTCAACCATATAAAGTTTTATTGAGTTTATAGACATAGCATCGATTTGTTGAATCTTCGAATCCATGGGGTTGTCTAAATAAGCATCCCTTTTATCGGCCCACCAAATAAGTGGACTAAAAAAGTCCTAGTCCTCCCCACTTAAAAGTGGATTAAGGTGAGGGCCAAAGTGGGATAGGCCCCACTATAAGACTTTAGTTAACTTTTAAACATTTTTCATAATAGCGTGAGTGAGTCTTTAAAATGCTATAAATTACAACTTGATCTCCAAATATTTTACATTAAGTATATATTAGTTCTTACTTAATTTGTATTATTCCCAACTTAATAGACAAGTCAGAACTTGTTAACACCCAATTTCGTCATGGTGAATAAAATTATTTTCAAAAATAATAAAAAATAAAAAAAAGAAGTATTTTTTTGTTAATGGTAAATAAAAAGGGTGAAATAAAATTTTCTTCAAATATTTTCAAACTTTAATTTCAACAAAAAAAAAAAAGAGAGATGAAACAAAGAAAAAAAAGAAAAAAAAAGGAAGAGCCCAATTTATTTTTAACTATCACACCCCTCCTCATGAGCCCAACAAACTAATATATTTCATCCTCGCTCTTTGTTGTTCTACTCGTTGTTCCTGATAAAGAAAATAGTTATATGATTCTAATAATTAGAAGCAATATCTATTTTAATGATAGTGTGCTCTGATTTTTTGTGATTTGATTCTCGTAATGTGTTGCTATAGTGACCAATGACCAATCTCTTCCTTATATTGTTCATTACAATTAAGGCTAGGATTACATTGATATTGCAATGTGTGGATATAAATACACAGTATGTCATGAAAAGGGAGATAAGATAAAGAAAATATTCTCTATACTTCTATCTTCCTTTCTCAAATACACCTCCTTTGTATTTCTTTTGGGAGGAAAACAAAAATCTAAGAGAAGTACGCAAAATAAGAAAAAAGGACAAAAGGTAGTTAAAAGGTAAGGAATGAAAGATAGAGATTAACAGAGAAGAAGAATTGAAAAGTTTAGAAGGTATGTCCCTATCAATATTTTTCTTTTGATTATGCATTCCCAATTTTTTATTATATTTTATTTAATATTGTACACATTTTTTACACTTAATTTTGGCATTCTCTTTATGGGCATTAGTTTTCATAAATATCTTATTCTAAAAATCATAAAAAAAATGTCGTTTCTTTAGTGTTTGTTCGACCGTTCGCGTGACACCAATTTTTAAATTTATTTTTACAGTAAATATAAAAAATATAAAGAACTAAATATAAAAAATAATTTTCTTCGTTTATAGTGTCTGTCCAACCGCTCGCGTCATGTGACACTCATTTTCAAATAATTAAAAATATCCAATAAAAACATAAAAAAGGGTTTTCAAATTATAAAAAAATCAATACATTTTTAAAAGGTTAATTAAGAACTACATGATCCCTGATTTTTTATTACGAAAGAAAATACGTATGAGTGAGGTCAATCCTTGTTGGGTTCACAAAATAAAATTAAATTATTTCTCAAATAGGTTTTTCATTTAGAGCTACATGGTCCTTGATTTTTCATTTTGAATGAAAATACGTTGGAATGAGTTACATCCTTGTCGAGTCCAAGAATAATTTTTATTTTTTGTTTCTATTTTATCTATGTTTTCTTATTTCTAGGAAAAATTAAATATTTTGAAAACCACATAATTTTTGCACATTTAATTAAAGGTACCGTCTTTTGTAGGGTTTTAACACCTTCACTACGCATAATCGACTTCCGACCCAAAAATATGATTTTTTGCAGACCTTGTCTTATTTTTTGGTTTTTTCGTAGTTTTTCAAAATAAACTATGGTGACGACTCCAAACTCTGTTTGTTTCAAATTTTATTTTTGGTTCATTGTTCCTTCGTCATTTCGGTTACAACAGAGCTCAACCCAACTTGTCCAATTGAGTTAACCCAATTCAACTTGGGTTTGGCCAACCCGACATTATCTAATGTATATTTGAACTTGGTCAGCCTTGTCTCAATCTAAATTAGCATTGCACAATTTGAACTTGACTTAACATCGACCCAACATGAGTCTGATTATACTAGGCCTGATGTCGACCGCACCTAACTCAATCCAACATGGCCAAACTCTACTCGACCTAACATGGAAACAACTCTACTTGATCTTATGTGGGCCTAAATCAACTAGGCCTAATTCAAGTCAGCCCAAGGTGAGCATGACACAGCCATAGGTGGGTCCAACTTGACTTGGCATGAGTTGGATCTAACTCTGCTTGACTTGAGGGGTGGATTTTTTATGTGATCCCAACAAGGCTCATAGCTTGGGCCATTGGCTAGGCCCATTTCTTTTAATTTCTTTTATTTTCTTTATTTTTAATTAAATAAATGTTGTTCTAATTGGGCTTGTTTTGTTAATTGCAACCCATTTTCCAAGCTGCCCAATTGGTATTGGGTCTGCGGCCCAATTCTTCACCACACCAATGCTTCCAATATGCGTACATACATAGTGGATCGAGAAGCCCAATTTAGCAGCTATTACCAACGTTTTTTTCATCACATGTTAGATTTCCGTAAGATTCTGCCAACTGCCAACGCGCATCATGCACATGCGCTTCAGCCTCATGATTTAGTGTCATTGGGCTTAAACCCAATATGCAGCAACCTACACACTTCTAGCACATAGTCCATTGAAGCCAACATTTCAACTAGGGTTCATTCACGCGTTTTCCACCTCTTTTCTTGTCATGGCAGCCGCTAGGGTTCAATGAAGGAGCTATCTTTGTTGTGCTTAAACGCTCTTTTCTCCATTACGTTTTCCTTCCTTCACGAGTTGCTCCTTAACTGTTAAGGTCAATTAGCAAAACCATTTCCCTCTCTCACTGTTAGGTTGTTGTTAGACGGTGTTTACCACTTCCGTTTTTTCTTGGCTGCCTTCTTCATCTATAAAGGCAGACCAACCTCATGTATTAATCAGCTTTGATGAATAATATTGAGGTTTAATCCCTTTATTTGTCAGCGCACCTTCCTAGTAGAGGATTTCTCCTCCTAGGGTTACCGGAACAGTGAGAGTTCGCGAGTTCCCCACTGGAACTTCGTTCGAGAGTGAATCGATCTCTCACCGTGAGATTAATCGAGTCTTCTGTTACATTCTTCAGTTGATTTCACTTAACAATCGACACTTGGAGGTCATTCCCGTCGAATGGAGCAAGTTTCCTCCAATTAACGGCGCCAACGAATTCATCAACTTTACTCGACTTGGCCCAAGGTGGGTCGGCTAGTGGTGGGTCGGCTAGTGGTGGGCCTCACTCAACTCGGTTTGAGATGAACCTGACTCGACTCTAGTTAGATGGTACTAGTATGACTCAATCTGAGATGGAATCAACTCGACTTGGCTAGAGATGGCTAGACTCGACTTGGCCAATAGTGGGCTTGAATCGACTCAGTCCAAGTTGGACCCAAACTGACTTGGTCTAAGGTGTGATTGAATCTACTCGACCTAAGATGTGCCCGCATTGACTTGCCCTGAGTTTATCCTGACTTGACTCGGTCTCAAGTGGATCTAACTTAACTCGACCTAAGCTGAATTATACTCAACTCGACTCGATGTGGGGAAGAGCCTTACATTAACCAATGTGGATCTGTCATGACTCAAGAAGACGCAGGTCTTACTCACCTCGACTTGGCTTAATGTCCACCTGAGGTAGGCTTGCTAGACTCATCTTAAGGTGTGCTTAACTCAATTGAGCCAATGATGGGCACAAATCAACTAGGCTATAGGTAGTCCTAACTTAACTCAACCTGAGGTGAGCTCAACTTTGACTTAACTTAATGTGGACCCATTATGGGTTTAACTTGACTCGATCCAATGTAGGTCTAACTCTACTTGATTCGTTGTGAACCCAACTTGATTGGGCACGATTTGAGTCCAATTTGACTTGACTCAACTTGATTGGTCTCAAGTTGTCCAACGAAACTCAACATTTTTATCAATTTGACTCAACTTAGTCAAACATGGGTCTAACTCAACTCCATCCAACATGGACTTGATTCAACTCGGCAAGGTGTGGACCTTATCAACATTACCTTGACCTGGATGTAGCGTAACCTTGATCTAACCCGAACAACCTACTTGAGTTTACCTAAATGCAACCTTATTTATTTTGACCAAGTACCAACTGACATAAAGTGACCTATTGACCCATAAAACTTTTTAGTCTTATAGACTTTTTCTTATGGGAGTTTCTTAACCGTAAATTAGAACAAATTGATATATCTAGACATTAGTGAATTTTTACCAACATAAATTGAAATTTGCATTCTTTTTCTATTTAAATATTATTGGTACACAATTGAATATGTAATTATAATGTTTAATATTCTTATTTAATTTTGAGAAGAAAGTGAGAAGTATCCTTTAAGCCCTCTAAACATATATTTCTTAAATAATATTTTGAAAAATATTTTTAAATTTGAAAATATCTTCCAAAACATCCATTTAAAAAAATAAGAACCAATATGGATGGTTTGGAACATACTTTTATTTTCCTAAATGAGTGTTGTGAATCAAATTCGAAAACATTTTGAGTGCAGGATAAATTAATCTGGAATTCATCGATATCTGCACCCATCTTAATCTTGTTATCTTTCTTCAACTCATCTTTTCCACTCTTTTTATCTCAACTCGTCTTGAAAGCGGTGTGACCACCAAGCTTGGTGAGGAATAGCTTATGAAGGAGCTTTGCAGGGGGTTTGGTGGCAAGAAAGCGGGTGGAAGCTGCACTTTTGGATAAAAGAAAAATGAGTTTGTTGGACATTGGAGGGTGGAAGAGAAAGCTGCACTTTTGGGTCTGCACCTCTGTAAAGGAAGCAGCAGGAACAGAAGTGCAAAGAGGCAAAATGGAGGTGCACCGCCACCACTAGGTAGAGGGTTTGGGGCACAAGGATAAAATGGTCATTTTTATCAAGCATGCGGGGTGCAGGAAAAAAAGAGCCTTTGAGTTAATGCTTGCAAGAAAACATTATTAAGCATGTTATAAAAACAAATTTGACGAGCTGCGGGAATTTTTCACTTTTATTGTTGAGATATTAGAGGACAGTTTAAGCAGCTTATTATAAGTAATTAACTTCTTGAGATAATTTCTTAAAAATAAGTCTATTTTAAGAAAAATAATCACTTTATTCAACTAGCTTTACTAAGTAAAATTTTGAAAAAAGAAATATCAATTTCTCGAAATTAATAGTAGGACAATGGCAAAATAAAACACAAACGGGAGAAAAATAGATGAGGTAAGTCTTGTATCATTCAACCCTGTCTGCCCTGAAACACAGAATTCACAACATAGCCGACTTAAGAATCTCCTTTCACTGATAATCTAAATATAGAACAAGTGAGACCGTCTATAAAAAAATTTCAGGGTACATTTTAACTAAAAGCCAAAATAACAAGGTACCACTCTACAACAATGGTAAATGCCAAGCCATTCAGCTCCAAACCAAGCAGAAACCCAGTTGTCTTACAAAGTTAATCCATCCTTCCCTTCAAAATCCTTTCCTTTACTTCAGTCGGTGTACTGCATAAGTCAAATCAAACATACCAATAAGACCTTGGAATAAATTAACAGCCATAAAATCAAACCTAAATGTCCTAATCTCAAGAAGGAAAAAATATAGAAGTTAAATAAACAGAGGATGTTAGGCATATTTTGGGAAACAAATAAAGTATTGCACGTTTGTCTTAAAAAGTGATTATAGCAATCTGAAAGGAGGAAAGGTAGAAAAGAAGGGGAAATGTGAAGATTGGATCAGTGGAGCAAACGCTGAGTATATATGAGAAAGATAGACAGGTGGTAAAAGATGTGGAGGAAAGAGAAATGGGAAAGAACTAAATAAATGGCATATGGTAATAGGGTGGTGGATGGGGAGATTTGACAAAAGGAAACAGATGTATTGCCATTAGTTAGTATCAATTTGCTCTTCAATTTTGCAAGGAGATTCTTAGAAGAAATCTCCCAGACTAAATATATAACCAAATTATATTACTAATCAGTTTTATAAGATTGGGTTATGCCTACATCCACATTCTAAGAATTTTCTCAAGTCATTGCAGCCAATTTAGTATTACAATCCATAAAAATGAACCGTAATGCATGTTTTATCTTGGCTTCTTGTCAAAATTATTTCATGCACTGCAAAAGTCACAACTTTGTGCCCGTGGCTTGTTAGAATGAAAAGCGCATATAAAATAAGGAAAATGATATTTTAACCCACTTTTTTTGACCCACTTTTAACCCACCACTTCAATCACCATTAGATCATCTTTTTTTATTCTTTTTGGTGATGTGATGTATGATCTAATGGTGATTGAAGTGGTGGGTTAAAAGTGGGTCAAAAAAAGTAGGTTAAAGTATCATTGTCCATAAAATAAATGCTCTAGTAATGGCACGGAAATTGACAATGACAGCATATACACCAAATTACTAAGAGAATCAGAATTTGTAAACTTACACAACATAGACATGTCCTCCCCAACCACTTAAACAATCACGATCTACGGACGATAGCAGTGCTTGGGAGATGGTCTCAAACAACTCCTCTGGTTCCTGTGTCAAGATCAGAAACCAAGCAGAAAAATCTTAAGCCAGGGCTCTTTAACAAACATTGAAAAAATATATTAAAACCTTTGTAGTTAAGTCACTAGTATGACAGTGGAAAACTCTGATACTGAAACCATACGCAAAATTAAGGCAATATCAAAGCATTAATTGTCTCTTGTATTTGAATCCTAGACTAACACAACATAAAACTTCTCGTGTCCATCCAACAACCCCATAGTTATTAGACATTTCACTAAAGTTTAAGTTTGGTAACCCAATTTATGTCTCTGCAATTACTTCCTCCCATACCCAACAAGATATCTCATGAAATTGCACAATAATTAGTCAAACTTTTTACGCTTTAAATAAAATCCATGATGATTTGATTAATTATGTATAGATGAATGAAGCTCATATGTTTGGATCATCCTCATAATCCAAACCAAACCAATCAAATTGAGTTGGACTACAAAATATGGATTTAACCCAGACCAATCAAATTCAATGGTGATTAGTTTAGGGTGTTGAAATAAGATTTACAAAATCCAATGAACCCAACCAAACTAAGTACAAACTTTTGGGAAAAATTAATGATAAAATTATGTATAAACTTTTGGATAAAATTATGTTCTTTTTCTTTTTCTAAAAATAGAATTTGGTATATTTGTACTAATTAGATCCAATTGATCCAAATACAACCAACCAGTTCTTGATTGGGTTGGTTTTGTTCGGATTTTTATCTTTTTCTTCTGTTGAAAACCCAAACCAATGAAATTTATTGGTTTGAATTTTATTTTCTCTCCAACTCCATTCAAACTCACCCAGGAACAACCCTAACAAGAATAATGTCTACAAGAGTAGGCATAAATAGATTGTAATTTGGGTAAAATAAAATAAATTATCCATGTTAAAGTAAGGTAAAAACATGACTATATTGATTTGCGTAATCACATTAAAGAGTTGTCTGAAAGACAAAACAAGTTAATCATAGTGACCAACCATGTCAGGCTTAAACATCGACTCACAAGCACCATACAGGGACTCGGATGCAGTGCCAGAAACAACAAAATCTTTTGCAAGCTCCCTGCATACAAGAAAATTGTAAGATAAACAATTACATACATGCAGCGCCGATATGCATACTAAAAAGGTTATTTGATTTAAGTGAAAAAATGCATAAAAGGCAACATCACTTCTGTTTGATAAGTATACAAAATTTTAGCTTTCTCACAAATTCCATCCATCTCTATCACTTCTTTTTTGAACCATGCTGTTTGTCAACTACAACTTGCTTTTATCTTTTATTAGAGCATGTTTACTTCAAGTTTCATTTCTTGTTTTCCTTTTTCAATTACAAAGCTATCACCTTGTCTTCAATTCAGTTTCTGTCTTCCAATAGGAAACACTAAATATAACTTTTCATTGGTTTTATCTGTACCTATACTAATCTTTGAAAACGGATTGAAAAGCAAATGATACTAACATTTGCAAGTTCTTACACATACCAGCAAGATCCCTATACAAGATTTAATATGGACAATAGTGTAGAAAAATTTAACTTACTTTGCTCCAAGACAATCCATTGTGCAAATGAATGGTTGGTCATCATCCCCTAATCCAGCAATTACAGGCTGGCAAAAATATGGACCAAACCTGAAAAGCAAAAGATGAAAACTTGTTTTCACTACTATAAATTAGAGCTTATTAACAATTTAAGATAACAAGAAACTTATGAATCTTATAGTTTACTGTGCTTTCTTGTAACCCCGTCTACAAACATGCAGAGGAAGCCAAAAGTAAATACAGAAATTAAGCATGGTTCAACTTCAAATAATGAATTGCTGAGTTAATTTTTGAATTGTGAATTGGACACCAAATATATCACATCAAGTCTTAAGATACATACAAACATAAATATACACACAAATACATATGTAAACATGCATACTGATACACTCATCTATAACTACATATGTATGCATGTACACACACTTTTGTGTTGTGTGTGTGTGTGAATGTATATACATACATATGCTCAGTGTAATATTTTTAAATAAGGAATTGAGAAAACAATTTAATCATAAGTCTCAACCAAATCCCAAGTCTCCTGATTACGTTAGCCCTCCACTATTAGAATGGTCAGTATCAACAAATTTCCAAAAGATAACCGCGCATGAAAACCCTTCACCACCAGAATTGTGGGTAACAGTTAACAATACAGTTCCCATCTGAGAGTTCCAAACCATAATGCAACCAAATGACTCCCCCCACACCATATGCCGAGTCAAAAAGGAGACTTAATCAAACCATCTTTAAACTAAACCTTCCCATAACACTGATAACTCAGTCTCATTTCAAAACTCTACACATTAAATTTCAGTTGCCAAAACAATTTAATAAGGATTTTACATCTGTCAGCAATAATAAAGCTTATCTATTGTAGACTAATTATCAAAACCCTGATGTTTTTTGACAATTGGCACAACTTTTTTGACAAGTATTCTGCTTTAAAAGCAAAACCAAAAGTTGTTTGAGAGATTTAACTTACAAGACTAAGTTTGGAAATTTTAGCTTAAAAGCTCCCCCAACCCGCTTTCTTTTAGAAGAAATATGATCCTGAAGTGTTTCTCTCCAAATTTGTTGCCCGGCTTTTTTTCAAAAGAAAAGCCAAAACAACTGGGCCAATCATTGACTTAGTATGCTCGTGTATGTAAAATATGCTCAAGTACACAAGTAATAAACTAGATTCCACCCCTGTTAAACCCTGGTTTGTTTTTTAGTTATTCATTTAAGACCAAAATCCAGCTCATAATCAAATCAAGTCACGATTAATAAATAAACTGCTTGAGTGATAAAAATGGGAAGGATGACGGAAAAATGGAAAACTATCTTGTTTTTTAAGGGAACGCAAAAAATAGAAAGGACTGTGCAACAGGTATTTTTCAAACGAAACTTCAGTCTCAGCTAAGTCCTGAAAGGAATATTTATCAGAAAAATACTAGCAATACGCCCTCACCACATTCTTTGAAGTATGTTCTATTATTAGTTAAATTAATTTCAGAAACAAAATTGTATGCGTTCCACTTCCTATTTGACAAAAGCCAATTACCAGGAGTGTTAGAATGTGTCTTGTTGGGATTCAGAAAACAGACATACAAACACAGTCACTACTTAATATACCTCAACGTAAAAAAAAAAAAAAAATCTAAAACCACCGTGCCAACTTGAAGGCAAACCGTGAATCATAAACATAGAAAACTACTTTACACACAAGGGTATCAATCAACTCATCCAAAACTCACCCATGTCAACCCACAATACTTCGCTAGGAAAACCCCATTTGTAACAGCACCAAAAAATAAAAACTTACAACAAATATTCCTTCAAAAGGAATCCAGAACCGTTTGTTTCCCCTTAGATCTAAGTGGCATTACCTTTTCTCATAGAGCAAGGCAGAGACCAAGCTGGCAAAGGTCTCCGGTTTCATGTCTCTCTCTTCACGAAGCTGATACAGTTTGTGCCGGAAAACGAGACGCTGATACCTTACAGTAAATAATCGAAAACAAATACATTAAAAAAAATATTTTTTTTTTGGCGAGAGAAAAATAAAGAATTGGGAAATCGAGAAGGGAGAGTAAAGGGTACAGAGTCTGAGCATCGGTGGCGAGGCCGGAGAGAGCGATGAAGAGTTTATCGTGAATCCTGGAAATGCGTTGGAAATCGGTGGCTATGGTTTGGAGCTGAACGCCGAGCCTTCGATCGCTGGCAATGGCGAAGCAGTTCTTGCCGACCATGGCCACGACGGCGCTTCCGTTGTACTCGAAGATCGACATGCTTTGAATTTGATTCCGGCGAGGATGATGCAGATTCTTGTTTTGGGTTTGGGGTTAAGTCGTGAAGTAATGTTGGTATTAGAAGAAGAAGAGCATCCCAGTTTTCTTTGGGGTTAAGCCACCAAATAAAAATAAATAAATAACAAATAGAAATAGTTTTTGTTTAATTGGGCGAGTTATTTACGAATTTTACCACCCATACTTTCACTTCGTGTACTTAGTTAAAAGTTAATTGTTGGTAGTTGATTAATAACGTGACATTTTCATTTATAACATCACAACATAAATAGGTAATTTAAAACTAATGTTTTACTATTATGCAAAATTTTGAATAAAGATAGTAAAATTGTGAAAATAATTAATAATAAAAATAAAATGTGTTAAAATTAGGATATGTTGGGAATAATCTAAATATAAGTTTAAATCTTACATTAAATAGAAATCACAAAATTAAATATCATATAAATAAAAAGGTTCGCAAATTCAATGTTTTGAGATAGAAGTGATGACAATTCTTCGTGGATTAAAGTTATGTTACATATATTTTTTCGTTGATAAACCTTATTGAATAAATGAAAGCCATGAGTGTATTATACATAAACATGTAATAATAAAAATGACAATGTTCATACTATGTTGATCGAGATATAACAACTATTACATTTGGTTCAAAAATAAAGTATTATAAATCTCACTAATTAACTTTTCAAACTTGTCTTGAAAGGAGAAAGTTAGCATGAATTATTCTTTTTATGCCAATAGAAATATATACATGGATGGTTGAGAGGGAATTTTGTTTCGAGGATGCTAAGCTTATTGAAGATTATGTTTTGGATTTGTATAAAGATCTCTTTGCTATTGAGAATCTTTCCTCATCTTACGTAGTAATAAAATAACATATTAACTTCTTTTATTCTTTCTTTAGTCACTAATAATTAAAATAGATGGCTTTCAAATTATCCTTCCAATGAGAAGATTTGAAAAAGCGTTTTATATCTTAATGGTAATAGCGTTTTTGGACCTAACGATTTTGATGATTGTTTCTTTTGGGAGATTGTTGGTGTTGATGTTTGTAGTACCATTCCAAGATCCCTTGAGTTGAATCTATGAAATACTTTTGACCTATTGTCGTTGCTAATTTTAATTTTAAATCCTTTCTAGAATTTTAGTTCATAGACTTATTATAATAGCTAATACGATCATGATTATTAATCAAAATTCTTTTGTCAAAGGTAGACATATTAAGGACTGTATTTATATCATGTTGGTTATGGTCGGGTACGTCCCGACCTGTTAAGGAGCAAATGGTCGGGTTCATCCCAGCTCGAGTATGGGGCACCCTCGTGCTCTGGTCCAGTTATTGGGGTACTTCTCCAGCACAACACAGAGGGCCCAATAAGTGTGATGGTTGGGTACATTCCGGCCCTTTTGGCCGTATACATCCCGACCCAATGGAGTGATAGACGGAAAATGGGATTATGAAGCAGGGGTGCAGCCGCCAAAAAGGAAAGAGTTGATATTTAGAGAAGTACAGACGGGCAAACCCCAAAAAGGAAAGAGTTAATATTTGGAGAAGTACAGACGGGCAAATCCCAAAAAGGAAAGAGTTGATCTTTGATAAAACAGCAACATGCAATCTCAGTCAAAAAGGAAAGAATCGACGCGTATAAACTTAATCAGAAAGAAAAGATTGGATCCTCGAATACAAACGGCCCGCAAATAACAATAGCAGGTTCGTCAAGAGACTAGTATAAATTAAGACCTAGTGAACACGTAAAAGGTATGTTTTTCTCACTTCACCAATTACACCTCATATTGAATCACTATTTGACTTGAGTGTCGAAGTGTCTGCAGGTACCCCCGCCCTCGGAGTGCAGACGGCAGGGAGATCCTAGAGGAGTCCAGAGAGGAACAGAAGGAGGTTCGACATAGAAGGTTCTTGAGATCGTCTGGTTCCACACTAAAATAGTATCGATCAAGTATAATTGGCACCCAGTGTGGGGCCAAGCTATTCTCAAGAAGGATGGTGTCGACAAGAGCAGCAGTCGATCAAAATACAGTAGTAGCGGAGATTCAACAAGAGATGAACCGCTAGTTGGAGGAATTGAGACGCAAGAACGAAGAAGAAATAAATGCCCTGAGAGAGGAGAACCAGCGGAAGTGAAGGCAAATTGAGCAAAATTCACAACAAAGGGAAGAATCTCACAATAATGGAGAAGGAGAGGGCGACACAAGGCGAGAAGAATCCAAGGTATAGATCACCACCAACCAAACAGGCGCGAGACCCAGAACAACCAGACATCACCCCTTCGTGGACGGGATCATGGAGGTAGAACTTCCCGCACGCTGGAAAGGATTGACTCTAAGCCAGTACGATGGCACTACTGATCTAGGGGAGCACGTGGATGTATTCACCACCCAAGCAGGGTTGGACACTTCAGATGACACAATTCTCTGTCGTGTTTTCCCAACATCCCTGAAGGGGCCTGCACTCAACTGGTGCACACGATTACCACCCAACTCTATCGATTGTTTCGATACGTTGGTCACCCGTTTTGGCATTCAGTTCGCCACCAGTAAACCATATCATCTCACCTTTCTGGCGTTAGTGAATATACGACAGGAGAAGGGGGAATATGTGCGGGAATTTATGGAGCGGTTTGGGAAGATAACATTGAATATCTCTAATTTGAATCTTGAGGTCGCCATGCACCACCTTATAACAACATTGAAGCCTGGCCCATTTGTTGACAGTCTGTGCAAGAAGCCTGTGAACAATTTGGATGAGCTTCGAACCAGGGCAACCAAATTCATGCAGATGGAAGAATTAAAGGAGTTTCGCAGTACAACCCGATCGGACACTCAGGAAAAGAAATACATCGACAAGGAAAGGGTACTAGCGCCACGACGTGACAGTAAGTTCAAGGACTCTAGACAACCAAAGTACAACAGGTACGCACACCTCATATCTAATAGAGCGAGAATTCTAGAGGAAGCCTTGAATGCCGACCTAATAGCAACCCCTCAAAGGGTCCCGACTCCCCCAAACACGGACACCACTAAGCATTGTCGGTATCATCAAAATTATGGGCACGCGACGAAAGATTGTTTTACCCTGAAGGATAAAATCGAAGAGCTTATACCGGCAAGACAACTGAGAAGATTTGTTAAACGGGAGGAAGAGGGATTCTCTTCTAGAAAAGAGCGAGAAGGGAGATACGAGGAGTGACCACGAAGAACGTCAAGGTACCAGGAGAGGCGAGAAGAAGGCACCAGAAGGAAGCTGGAGCCCCATAAAGATGAAGAGTAGGATGTGAGGGAGAAGCCACTAAGAGGAGTGATCAACTATATATCAAGAGGCTTCACAGAGGGTCATCCCAGCCCGAGTATGAGGCACCCTCGTGCTCTGGCCCAGTTGTTGGGATACTTCTCCAGCACAACACAGAGGGCCCAATAAGTGTGATGGTCGGGTACATTCCAGCCCTTTTGGCCGTATACATCTCGACCCAATGGAGTGATAGATGGAAAATGGGATTATGAAGCAAGGGTGCGACCGCCAAAAAGGGAAGAGTTGATATTTGGAGAAGTACAGACGGACAAACCCCAAAAAGGAAAGAGATGATATTTGGAGAAGTATAGATGGGCATATCCCAAAAAGGAAAAAGTTGATCTTTGACAAAGTATCAACATGCAGTCTTCGTCAAAAAGGAAAGAATCGACGCGTATAAAATTAGTCAAAAAGGAAAGATTGGATCCTCGAATACAAACGGCCCGCAAATAATAATAGCAGGTTTGTCAAGAGACTAGTATAAATCAAGACCTAGTGAACACGTAAAGGTATGCTTTTCTCACTTCACCAATTACACCTTATATCGAATCACTATTTGACTTGAGTGTCGGAGTGCCTACAGGTACCCCCGCCCTCAGAGTGCAGACGATAGGAAGATCCAAGAGGAGTCTAGAGAGGAACAAATGGAGGTTCGACACAGGAGTTCTTGAGATCGTCTGGTTCCACACAAAAATAGTATCGATCAAGTACATATCATTTCTAAAGTTATTGGCTATTTTATAAAATGTGGTTGTTTTGAACGCATATTTAGAAAATAAGGTTAGTTGATTTTTCTTTTAGAAAAGGGTGAAGTCGTCAGGATTCACAACGACATTCAAAGTGAAGTCGTGAAGTCGTCAGGATTCATGACGACATTCAAAGTGAGTCGTCATTAGTGTGTTCGATTTCCTTTTTTTTAAGGAAGGAAAGTTGTTATGATACATAATGGTTTCTATGTAATCATAATTGAATTGTTATGGAAAGTCGTCATGTATGTGAACAACTTTAGTTCTGTATATTTCTTTATTAATTTAATTTTTTAAGTGTGGAGATTAAATTTTTTTTTTTAATTTTAGTTGATTTTATTCTTAATAGTAAAAAACAATAATATTGTAATAAAAAGTAAACACTAATATATTATAACATTGATTACAAATTTAAAAACAAAAATAAAATATGTGAAATTAATAACACATTCATTTGTGGCCTCCAATGTCACATAGAGGTCGTCTTCTAGGTCTTCTAGGTCATGTGGTTGGTTGTTGTTGGTGTGATTCATCATCATCAACTTCATCTTGAGGAGTTTGAGGAAATTGGAGATGGTGAACATTTGTTTGGGGTATTTGAAAAGGCATTAGCGGAGGATATAATGACATTGATGATGAAGATCTAAGATCATGGACAAACAATGGTGTCATAGCTGAGGTGTCAAACATTTGTGTGGACCTGCACTATAACTTGACTAAGACAGCCAGTGCACAACATCACTTTGAGTTTGGCTGTGTTGGTTGCGGGTTGGGTTTTGTTGGAGGTTACTTTGACTTAGGCATGGGGAATTAATTAAGATGATCCGATTATGGTTGTTGAGGGTTAATGCATGAAATATGATTGTGTGAATATGCTAAACTTAATTTAGTAAGAAATAAGGAAATAAAGGAACTATGTAAGGTGAGGTTGAGGTAAGTTTATGTCTTGGCATGAGTTAAATGTATTCTTGGGGTTTTGAGTTTGGGTTCTCTATGGGCTTGATGAATCCCTTATCAAATTCAAGTGTTGGCATGGTTTCAATTTGTGAATGCATGTGTGTGTGTATATATATATATATATATATATATATATATATATATATATAATTGATGTATGTGATGGTTGATTGTGCAATTGAGTCATATTGAGTTACATGAACATACATTGAGGTATCTTGAATGTTGCTGTTTGTGAATTCTATTATGAGCATGAAGGATCCCTTGATATTTGCGTGTTAATATAAGTCAAAGTTGTGAATGCATGTGTGGAATTAATATTAAGGCGTATGATATGTAATAGTGTGATTTTGAGTCATGTGTAAATGTATGAACTTGTATTTTGGATTCTAGATGTGTGTCAGTTAGATGATTGGACATTAGGAACTGTTTTGGAGTGCCTAAACTAGTAGTTTCACGTTACTAATGTAGCGCTTGGCAATGCGGATTGGACCGCTAGGTGATAGCTAGAAATAGGGAGGCCTTGTGAGGCGTGGCATCGAACGGTGTTATGGAATCGCTAGGCGGTATGCAACACAACATAGCTCGACGACGCTTAGGTTCCACACGGTGTTATGGAATCGCTAGGCGGCAGGTTGCCGCGTTTGTGTGTTTTTACATGCATATTTGTAATGGCCTTGGTCCTATGATATGCTTGAAGGTATTATGAGCGGTGAGGATCACAATTGAGTTCAAATGCGTGATTAATACGGATGAAGAAGTTTGTAATTGAGTTTGAACACGTGATTAATGCGAACTGGGAGGTTCATACGAATGGTACTCTTGTTTGAATACGAGCAGGGAGGTTCGTGATTGGATGCACTCACGCATGTTGGACTACAAGCGGAGAGGTTCGTACAGGTTGGACTACGAGAGGGCAGGTTCGTAGAATCATATGATATCCTTAAGGTCATGGTTGAATAAGATCATGTCGCATTTGGATGTGCTAATCTCATATAGGTTATGAGACTGTGGTTGCATGTTTACCTTGTGATATAAGGTCTTTAAGAATGACCATCTAGTTAAGTTAAATTTTTTTCGTGAGGTGTTCACATTACTTATGTACGATTTATTCTGTTTAAGCTCACCCTTTATGTTTGTGTTTGGCGATGATAATGTGGCTTATCACACGAGAGCAAATGTGATTCTAGGTGATGCTAGTGATTCTTAGATGCGGGGTTGCGGGACAACTTGGGATTTTTATTAAAGAAATATGTATTGAAATACTTTGTATTTTCTTTTAAGTTGGTTTTGGATTTTGGATTGTAATAAATTAATTATGAAGTATCGTTACTTTATACGATGTTAACGAATTTGAATTTTCCCGCGCTTAGGAATGGTATTAGATGTTGAACTTTATTTTAATTATATAATTTTGCTTTCCCAAGTAATATCGGCCTAGAGTGTTACACATGACGAGTCCAAAAGGTACATCTTTTCTTTATTGTGTTTTATATGCAAATGATGTTTTTGTTTTTTATTAGTCCAATAAAACTACTCTCACCAATCTCATGTAGCTCCTCTACGTCTATGGCATGGCCTTAGGGCAATGGTTGACTCTTATTTAAAGTCACTATTATATTATTAATAATTTATTGCTTTCAATATAAGAATACAAGGATGTTTGGTTGCAATAGAGACTCCATTCATTTTAATTACTTAAGTGTTTGATGAGTGCGTATTTTTGCCCTCATTCAATATTTAATTTTGGGTATTTAATTGAATTTGTGTGTTTAAAGATTGATTTAATTGGGATTTTCTATTATTGGGTTTATTGAGCATGAGATACAAAAACATGTTAAAAATAAGTTTTTAGTTGCATAAATGTTCTTTGTATATTTTGAGGTGTTAGTGCAGCTGCAGCTAAGTTGAACTCACGGAGGTGTGGAAATAAATTGTTTAAAGCTTCATGACACCTTAAAGATAAATCCAAGAATAAGAAATTATCAAAAGCACAAAATCCTAGCCAAGCATTGCATGAAGACGACAATAAAAACTTGAAAAAGTGAAGTAGTTTGGCTAAACAAAGAAGAGAGCAACAAAAAAAATTGGACCTTGCGGTTTTCTTTATCTTTATGATAAAAGATAATTTGGGAAAAATATATCTTTAGATATTTTATTTGATATTTTTAAATAATTATCTTATTTAATTATATCATAAAATATTAAAAGATAATAACTACCAAATCTTTTTAAATATGACAATATCTTCTTGAATCTTTTTAGTTCCACAACAAACAAATATATCTTGAAGATATTGGATTATTTCGAAGATAATTTAAGAAGATTGCGAAGGGTTGATTTGGAAAATTAATACAAATACTAATTGGTGATAATTTATCATATATCTTTAATTAATTAATTAATTTAATTATATTAGATATTGATATTATCAACCAATTATATTTGTCAAATAGTATATATCTCTCCAAATATTTTTAAATATTTATCTTTATCTTTATTTTTAAAGATATTTGAGAAATTTTAGCAACAGAAAAGCCCAGTCCAATTCCTATATAAAGAGACCAAGGGAGAAGCAAAAAGGACAAGCTTGGGACTTCGGAGTTTTGGAACCCTTAGGGGTGCCTAATTTCATTTCCTTTCTCTCTCTTTTCTTCTCTCTATTCTTCTTTTGTATTCCATGGATTGCTAAATTTCTTGGGTTGATTCCATTGTAATTTCATTTTGGATTTTGAGGTTAGAATGAATTAATTTCTCTGTTCTTTTTATTATTGTTGAAGTTTTAATTCATCTATGTCTTTTATCTTTGAATCTCGTAAAAAGTAATGATTTTAAATCTATATGCATGTTGATCATATGAGTTCAAGGGTTTTTAAATTTAATTGAGACTTTACTTTGATTTTATTTAGAAACTTTCATGTGATTAAATGAGTTTTTACCA
>Ga0214543_1004389_pt1 | contig 26801 bp, 9 predicted proteins | sample CNSS2metaG_FD_160094 | JGI IMG/M metagenome (GOLD analysis project Ga0214543, IMG submission 160094) | Root nodule microbial communities from cowpea collected in UCLA plant growth center, Los Angeles, California, USA - CNSS2 | ecosystem: Host-associated > Plants > Roots > Nodule | place: USA... | reverse complement strand
TATGTCATTTCTGATTTTCTTTTAATTTGAAAGTTTGTATAAATATAGATGCATGATCTATTGTTGTAATTAAAATATTTGTTATAATTTTGTTGTTCAATGCAGGATGTATTGCGTAAAGTCCAAGGCTTACAATGAACATCATGCTGATTTAAGAAGTAATCAAATTTGTGTACCAAAGGAAGTTATCAAGTTGATTAACCAAAAACAGATTATAGGTATGTAATTTGGTCTTCTTTTATTATTATTTTTTTAAAGAAATTATATTATAACCTTAGAAGTTAATAAATATTACAAAATCAATTCCTATTATCAAAAATATTACATTTAAAAAAACCCGTGCGTTGCACGGGTAGAAAGACTAGTTACTTTTTATGTAAGATGTGACATTGTACCCTATAACATGACACTGCTACATATCAAATGTTATCAACTACATGGTCAACGGTTCGAAGAGGGTACTTAAAAATAGTTTTTCTTCCATATTGTAGCAGTGTTCCAAAAGTTAAACTCTACTCCCCACTTACGTACGCGTAACTCCCCGCTTTTGAATGCAGTTTTTCTTTGGGGTTGTGTGAGGGTCCAGTCACATTTAACTAAAATTATTTCAAAATGGCTAACACTTGAGTCACGCCAAGGATTTTATTTGTAAACGAATGAAATAGGAATAAGGCTTGACCACATTTGACTTAGGTTTTTTTGTAGGTCCTGCACCTCTGTTGAGAAAACTTTGCTTCAACTCCCCACGTACTCCTTCCTTACTCCCCACATAGGCCTCATCTGTTTATGCAGTTGTTTGGCCATATTAAATCCACCTAATTTCGTTCATTCAATTTAAATTGGGCAATTACACGTCGTGATTTATCAACTACATGGTCAACGGTTCGAAGAGGCTACTTAAGAATAGTTTTTCTTCCATATTGTAGCAGTGTTGCAAAAGTTAAACTCTACTCCCCACTTACGTACGCGTAACTCCCCGCTTTTGAATGCAGTTTTTCTTTGGGGTTCTGTGAGGGTCCAGTCACATTTAACTAAAATTATTTCAAAATGGCTAACCAACCACATACACATCCTCTGCGTAATACGACGGAAAAACGTTACCTTTGGCTTAAACAAATTAAATGGGCTCCGCCAAAGGGTCGATTGTACGCTTGGGCTGACGAATTCCTTGTCGTCGACCACTTCTTCTCACTCTCGCATTGCCTGATAACGACCCACCACCACCACCAACCCAAATGGTTGCCGAAATCTCACTTTCCCCCTTCTCTGTCTTGACTTTCTCAGTTCGAAACCACCCAGGCCTCAATTTCCCCCTTTTATCTCTTCACTTTCTAACTCCGGCCGTCCCACCCAGGCCTCACTTTCCCCCTTTTATCTCTTCACTTTCTAACTCCGGCCGCAAGTTGGTATTTCCACCTTCTCTCTCTTCACTTCTCACTGCGGAACGGACCGGCTTCATTTTCCCCCCTTTTTTCTCTTCTCTTTCTCTCTCTAAAGAACTTTTAATCTCATTTTTCTTTCCCTCTCAGCTGCACGTGCGAACACATATTTTCAATTATTAAAAATTAAAAAAACTGCTGCCACGTAAGCTGTGTCAAAACCTTGTCAAAAAATTTTGTTGGAATATCATTATCCTTTGGCCATATCTAGTGGATGTGAATTTACAAAACAATAATTTTGTTGGGAACATTCCCCAATCCATGGGTTCATTGACGGAGCTTCAATCATTACGCATCCAGAAAAACTTGCTATCGGGAACATTTCCAACAATTTTGAAGAAGACCAAAAAATTGATGTTATTGGATATTGGAGAAAATAAATTTTCAGGTACAATTCCAGCTTGGGTTGGAGAAAGTCTTTTACATATAAAGGTTCTTATCCTTCGATCAAATAGATTTTCGGGTTATATTCCTAATAAAATATGTGATATGAGTCGTCTCCGAGTGTTAGACCTTGCACAAAACAATTTGACTGGAAACATACCCATTTGTTTTAATAACTTGAAGGCCATGACACAGATGAACAAAAACACAATTCCTTTTATCTATTGTTCTGGTATAGTTTATCCATACCATAGTATAGTCAGTGTTCTTCTTTGGTTGAAAGGAAGAGAAGATGAGTACAAAAACATTCTCGGATTGGTAGCAAGCATCGATTTGTCAAATAACAAATTAGTAGGAGAAATACCGAAAGAAATCACAGATTTGAATGGTTTGATATATTTGAACTTGTCCCACAACCAACTTATTGGTCACATTCCACAAAACATTGGTAATATGGAATCATTGTTGGCCATTGATTTTTCAAGGAATAAACTTTCAGGTGAAATCCCTCCAACCATTTCAAATTTGAGCTTTCTAAGCATGCTAGACTTGTCTTATAATGGTTTGAATGGAAAAATTCCAACAGGAACTCAGTTGCAAACCTTTGATGCCTCAAACTTTATTGGCAACAATCTTTGTGGCCCACCACTACCCATCAGTTGCATCTCCAATGACAAAAGCTATGATCAGAATGGCAAAGGGAGTGATAGGCATGGAGTGAACTTATTTTATGTGGGCATGACATTTGGATTTGTGGTGGGATTTTGGATAGTAGTTGGTCCTTTGATCATTTGTAGATCATGGCGTTATGCCTATTTTCATTTCCTTGATCATGTGTGGTTCAAACTTCAATATTTTTTCTAATGTGAGTACAATATATCTAATGTGGTGAAAAATAAAGTTATTATAAAACATGGAAGTTAATTTGAACTACTCTGTATTGCATAGTTGATCAAATTTTCAGGTAATTTCTGTTTTGTTTGATTTATTTTCAAATATGAGAGTGTTATTTATTTAAATTACTAGTGGATTTGAAAGCTAAAGAATCTACATGTTCAACTTATTATGGATAAATTCTAGCTAATTTAACAAATTGCAATCTGTTGTTAGAAAATCTAGACAGTGTGAACTTAATTTGAACCATGTAGAACTCTTGTTGAAAAGAATTGAAGCAATATATTTAATGAGTTGCTTGGGTTTTAGATACTCAAAGGCATTCGTATTCAAATTTATAGATGGTTATAATTTCTTTCTCAATATCAAGATTCAAAGGCATTATAAAAGACTACTTTCTTTCTCAACAGCAAGATTCAAATTGTTGGTGAACATTTAATTTTGGACGTAGCATTTTTAACTTTATCTCTTCACTTTTTAAATTTAGTCCATTTTATTTTAACATTTTACATATAAACAGGAGAAAAATGAGACTCTGGTATGAAGGTCTAATGACACCCATTGGAACTCTATGTTGAATAGGCAAAATTCTCTTGTCTGCATTTGATAGACATTTATTTGATCAAAGATATGTAAAAAATTCTCATACATTGGATTAATCGGAGGAGTAATGCTTTCATTAATTGGTATTGGTAGTTTCAGTTTTCATAGTTAAAAGGTAAATGTTGAATGCCATAAATAAAAGCTTATAAAAGAAAAGTGATTCATGAAAGAGGTAGAGAGTAAAGAAAAGTAGTAATGGAAAGGAAGCAGATGCAGGATAATAATGTTTAATAATAAAGGATTAAAATGTTTTCTTTAATATGATCATTTTTCATGTTACTGTATTGTTCAACTTAAAATTGAATTGGAAAGAGACAGCATAACAACCTATCCAAAGACTTTGAATGGGAAGACTTTTCAAGTAAACAAAGTTCAAACAAAAAACAAAGCGTTCAATACGAAGACTCTTCCAACAAAAATGAGTGTAGACTTTTCATAATCTACGAACTCTGTTGATATGGAAATTTAGAGTGAATTACTGATATAAAAGAGTGAACATGTTTAGAATGGAGAAAGAAGGCATTGCGCCAGGAGTACATATAATAGAGAGAGTTTAATATGCAGAACCAAGATTTCTGCTGTAAAAGAAGATTTAGTTTCATATACAAAGACGGTGTGATGAAGAACTGTTCCATTTTAATTCTCTTCCACCTTTGTTGGCTTTCACTTTTTATACCAACTTTTGGTGTGCGCGGAGAGACGGTGCGCATGACCAATGAGAGAGAGACATTGTTGAAGTTGAAGCATCATTTCAAAGATGCTTCAAATACGCTTTCATCTTGGAATGCAACTGTAGATTCTAATAGTTCTAAAAGTTCTTTTGTCCCAAAGTGGATTTTTGGATTGAAAAGACTTGTTTCTCTTAGTATAACATTTAACAATTTTAAAGGTCCCGATAGTATTCGAAACCTCGTATTTCTTGAAAATCTTGACTTGTCTGACAATTCATTCTCGTCTGAATACCTAATGGTTATATAATCTTCATCATCTCAAGTTTTTGAACCTAGGAAGCAACAACTTGCATGGGACTATTTCTGATGTCGAAAATTTGACTTCTCTAATCAAACTTGATTTTCATGACAACTCAATCGGTGGTGCATTGCCTAAATCATTTGAAAAACTTTCATCTTTAAGATATCTCGATCTGTCCAACAATCACAAAATAGACTTCGGTATTTAAGAATGTCAAACACAGGGATTTTAGATTCTATTCCCAATTGGTTTTGGGAACGATTTTCTCAGGCTTCTTATTTGAACCTCTCTCAAAATCATATCCATGGTGAGCTTGGGACTACAATACAGAATCCAATATCTATCAGCACTGTTGATCTAAGCAGAAATCGCCTTTGTGGAAAATTGCCTTATCTTTCAAATGATGTGAATGGATTAGATCTTTCAAGCAATTCACTTTCCGGGTCCATGGATCATTTTTTATGTAGAAATCAAGAGAAGCCTATGGCATTAAAATTTCTCAATCTTGCATCAAATAACTTGTCAGGATATTTAATATGCAGAAACACCTTATACTATAAATTACACTACACCATTTAATATGGTTAGTGAGCTACTTTGGCTAAAAGGAATAGAAGGTGAGTACAAAAACATCTTGGGTTTGGTAACAAGCATCGATCTATCAAGGAACAAATTATCAGGAGAAATACCTACAGAAATCACATACCCAGATGGTTTGTTGCTCCTTTGTTCATTTATAAATTATGGCGATATACGTATTTTTACTTCCTTGATGACATGTGGTACAAACTGCAATCATATTGGTTATTGTTGGTTGGTAATTAATGACAAATTCAGACAGAAATAAAAAAAAATGAGTGAAAGAAACAATTATTTATTTTACAAAGTATGTATTTCATGTAAAACATACAAAATACTTTAGTTTGAATATCACACATTATGTTTAAACTTTTATCTTGATTGTAATAAAAGTCTTGTGGGCGACACTTCCTCCCGCTAAGCATAATACGCATCCCTCCTCTTGGTAATATTGCATTTCTATTTAATTTATTGATTTAATTAGTAACTTGATTTTCATATGTCATTTATTTATTTTGATTTCTATAATTCTTTTTACTCAATTGAGTTACTGTTATTTTTTTTTAAACACTCAATATGATCTTTCTATCAAATTAATGTTAACTTTGTTTGAAAATATGTCAAAATCGGAATCATTCAAAAGGCATCAATTATCAAAAATAAAATAAAAAATCGAAGGGGTTCAAAAATAGAAATAACTTAAATTTAGGCACCTAACATCTTTCAAATAATGTTAATACCAGTTTTAATAAAAGATGTTACATTTTTAAGAGAAATAAGTCCAATTGAGTTTAAAAATATATATAGATCAAAATAAATCAAAAGTTTAAATACAGAAAATAAATTACTAATTAGGTCTTATCTATTTTTGGAAGTGAAATGATAATATATTGAGATTGAATCAGTTCAACTTTAACATTAAAATTTTAGTACTTCCATTTAGACGAAACATATTTTTTTCCAATTTTCTATAAGCATATTTTGAGGGTACTTTCTTTCCCAATGGAAAGGTTGGGTGTGGCATTTATAACTTCGTTATCTGTCTATGAAATTTAATTTAACTTATTTTAATACTTTTTTTATCGTAAAACAAAACAAAGTGAGACTCTGTACAAACGACAAAAGAAGTGAAAAAGTAAAGGAAAAGAAAAAAAAAAAGTGCAGAAGAGACAAATAAAAGAAAACACAATGTAGAGTGTGTTCTGAATTGAACGGACTGTGCTTTCATGCTTATTACTTTTTCCCACATCAATAGCTATATCACTCTCCAATCCTTAAAATGTTGCATTCACTATCATACATACTTCTATCACAAATGAGGATGACATATATATGTATTTGAAATCTCTATACCATTTTTGTAAAAGAAAACATTATACAAGAGAAACAAGTAAGTGAAACAATTATCAGATAATAATTTGTATGACACAGTGCAATTATATAGCACAAGTAGTGATATTATACAACCAGACTCACTATTTGAATTTGATTAAGTATCAATTTAAAATTATCTCTACAGTGGATAAATAAAAGTTAACTCAACCAATTAAAATTAAGTGTGATCTGTAATTTATTTTCACTTAATTAATCTTGTTATTTAAGTTGTGGCTTTTAGTTGACATGTTAAGTTTATGAATACAACTATCATTTGTTGTTTGAATGTATTCATATTTTCACTAAATCTAGACTTGGACCAGAACCTGAATAATAGCGTCATTATTGATATCAGGTATTTGTACAGAAATCGGGTATTTGTACAATAAATATACATTGGAGGTATAACAATAAGGTATTTGTAAGTATCAATATTTAACTCTTTAATTATTAACATCATTCTTTCCCAAACTGTTGGATGTATGCTCCTAGCAGCCTTCCACATGAGTATCTTTAATATTTGGCCAGAGAATCTTTTTCTAAAATTTACATATAGATGCCTCATGCAAAACCTGTGCTCAACAGTGGGTAATAGGTCCTGAATGGCAGATACTAATCCCTGTGCAATGATAAGATTATTAGTACTTACAACATTAAACAAAAATTAATAAATTGAACATCATGGAAGTAATTTAGAAACTATGCAGAACATCACAACAATCGAAAGACAAACAAACCCCAAGATAGAATTACGAAAATCCTAACCCACGAGCAAACACAACCCAGAAAACCCTAAACCCACTTACCTCGTTGATGATGATTAACTGGAAAATTGACATGAAGAGCGCAACTGCAATCCAATGATGAGATGGCAAGTATTAGCTACTTCCTCTGCAAATCCGAGTTCAAGAAAGATGAAGATGAAGAAATTTCCCTAATTGAAAATTTTCCCCTAATTGAAAAAATTAATGTTAATTAGCCATATGTACAGTACACGTAAAACACCCTAATACAAACCGTGCCACCGGTACAATGCTCCGTTAATGATTTAAACGACGTTACAGAAAAGGACCAAATAAAATATGAATTGCGAAGATGAGGACCATTTTGAAGATTCGATAGAAATGAGAACCATTTTAAACGTTCTGTAAAAATAAGAACCATCCGCAACAAACACTACGAAAATGAAGACCAAAAAGATATTTAAGCCAATAATAAATAAGAAAATCAAGAAACTTTGAGGACGAAAATGAAGAGGAGTGAGACTCACTTACCGACGGAACTGAGGAGAAGCGCGGTGTGTTTTTAGCAGAAAGGAAAACCGGCAAGAAAATGCAAGAAAACAGAGGATGTGCTTGAAATGTTGGAAATAAAGTTGAGACTAAATATTTATAATCAACCGTGGGAATAACAGAATTGGAACTGAATTGTAAAATTACTATGCAAAGCTGACTTGAGAAAATCTTTTTTTTTTTAATTTTAAATAAAAGTTAACTCAACCAATTAAAATTAGGTGTGATCTGTAATTTATTTTCACTTAATTAATCTTGTTATTTAAGGTGTGGCTTTTAGTTGACATGTTATGTTTATGAATACAACTATCATTTGTTGTTTGAATGTATTCATATTTTCACTAAATCTAGACTTGGACCAGAACATGCATGGATAATAGTGTCATTATTGATATTAGGTATTTGTACAGAAATAAAGTATTTGTACAAAAATCAGGTATTTGTACAGAAATCAGATATTTGTACAATAGATATACCTTGGAGGTGTAACAAATATCCCTCCAACCATTTCAAATTTGAGCTTTCTAAGCATGCTAGACTTGTCTTATAATGGTTTGAATGGAAAAATTCCAACAGGAACTCAGTTGCAAACCTTTGATGCCTCAAACTTTATTGGCAACAATCTTTGTGGCCCACCACTACCCATCAGTTGCATCTCCAATGACAAAAGCTATGATCAGAATGGCAAAGGGAGTGATAGGCATGGAGTGAACTTGTTTTATGTGGGCATGACATTTGGATTTGTGGTGGGATTTTGGATAGTAGTTGGTCCTTTGATCATTTGTAGATCATGGCATGGCGTTATGTCTATTTTCATTTCCTTGATCATGTGTGGTTCAAACTTCAATATTTTTTCTAATGTGAGTACAATATATCTAATGTGGTAAAAAATAAAGTTATTATAAAACATGGAAGTTAATTTGAACTACTCTGTATTGCATAGTTGATCAAATTTTCAGGTAATTTCTGTTTTGTTTGATTTATTTTCAAATATGACAGTGTTATTTATTTAAATTACTAGTGGATTTCAAAGCTAAAGAATCTACATGTTCAACTTATTATGGATAAATTCTAGCTAATTTAACAAATTGCAATCTGTTGTTAGAAAATCTAGACGGTGTGAACTTAATTTGAACCATGTAGAACTCTTGTTGAAAAGAATTGAAGCAATATATTTAATGAGTTGCTTGGGTTTTAGATACTCAAAGGCATTCGTATTCAAATTTATAGATGGTTATAATTTCTTTCTCAATATCAAGATTCAAAGGTATTATAAAAGACTACTTTCTTTCTCAACAGCAAGATTCAAATTCTTGGTGAACATTTAGTTTTGGACGTAGCATTTTTAACTTTATCTCTTCACTTTTTAAATTTAGTCCATTTTATTTTAACATTTTACGAGAAAAATGAGACTCTGGTATGAAGGTCTATGTTGAATAAGCAAAATTGTCTTCTCTGCATTTGATAGACTTTTGATCAAAGATATGTAAAACATTCTCATACATTGGATTAATCGGAGGAGTACTGCTTTCATTAATTGGTATTGTTAGTTTCAGTTTTCATTGTTAAAAGGTAAATGTTGAATGTCATAAATAAAAGCTTATAAAAGAAAAGTGATTCATGAAAGAGGTAGAGAGTAAAGAAAAGTAGTAATGGAAAGGAAGCAGATGCAGGATAATAATGTTTAATAATAAAGGATTAAAATGTTTTCTTTAATATGATCATTTTTCATGTTACTGTATTGTTCAACTTAAAATTGAATTGGAAATAGACAACATAACAACCTATACAAAGACTTTGAATGGGAAGACTTTTCAAGCAAACAAAGTTCAAACAAAGCGTTCAATACGAAGACTTTTCCAAAAAAAATGAGTGTAGACTTTTCATAATCTACGAACTCTGTTGATATGGAAATTTAAAGTGAATTACTGATAAGAAAGAGTGAACATGATTAAAATGGAGAAAGAAGGCATTGCGCCAGGAGTATATATAACAGAGAGAGTTTAATATGCAGAACCAAGATTTCTGCTGTAAAAGAACATTTAGTTTCATATACAAAGCTTGTGTGATGAAGAACTGTTCCATTTTAATTCTTTCACCTTTGTTGCCTTTCACTTTTTATGCCAACTTTGGGAGTGCGTGGAGAGACAATGCGCATGACCAATGAGAGAGAGACATTGTTGAAGTTGAAGCATCATTTCAAAGATGCTTCAAATACGCTTTCATCTTGGAATGCAACTGTAGATTCTAATAGTTCTAAAAGTTCTTTTGTCCCAAAGTGGATTTTTGGATTGAAAAGACTTGTTTCTCTTAGTATAACATTTAACAATTTTAAAGGTCCCGATAGTATTCGAAACCTCGTATTTCTTGAAAATCTTGACTTGTCTGACAATTCATTCTCGTCTGAATACCTAATGGTTATATAATCTTCATCATCTCAAGTTTTTGAACCTAGGAAGCAACAACTTGCATGGGACTATTTCTGATGTCGAAAATTTGACTTCTCTAATCAAACTTGATTTTCATGACAACTCAATCGGTGGTGCATTGCCTAAATCATTTGAAAAACTTTCATCTTTAAGATATCTCGATCTGTCCAACAATCACAAAATAGACTTCGGTATTTAAGAATGTCAAACACAGGGATTTTAGATTCTATTCCCAATTGGTTTTGGGAACGATTTTCTCAGGCTTCTTATTTGAACCTCTCTCAAAATCATATCCATGGTGAGCTTGGGACTACAATACAGAATCCAATATCTATCAGCACTGTTGATCTAAGCAGAAATCGCCTTTGTGGAAAATTGCCTTATCTTTCAAATGATGTGAATGGATTAGATCTTTCAAGCAATTCACTTTCCGGGTCCATGGATCATTTTTTATGTAGAAATCAAGAGAAGCCTATGGCATTAAAATTTCTCAATCTTGCATCAAATAACTTGTCAGGATATTTAATATGCAGAAACACCTTATACTATAAATTACACTACACCATTTAATATGGTTAGTGAGCTACTTTGGCTAAAAGGAATAGAAGGTGAGTACAAAAACAACTTGGGTTTGGTAACAAGCATTGATCTATCAAGGAACAAATTATCAGGAGAAATACCTACAGAAATCACATACCTAGATGGTTTGTTATATTTGAATTTATCCAAGAATCAATTGTTTGGCCAAATTCCACTAAATATCGGCAATATGAGATGGTTAGAGTCTCTTGATATCTCAAGAAATCGACTTTCTGGAGAAATCCCTTCGACCATATCAAATTTGAACTTTCTCAACCAATTGGACATGTCTCAATCATTTGAAGGGAAAAATTCCAAGTGGCACTCAAATTCAAAGCTTTGAAGCATCAACTTTGTTGGAAATAATTTGTGCGGTCCACCTTTACCCATCAATTGCAGTTCCAACCAACAAATTCCAAACAAATTCCATACATTGACTACTCTGAAACAAAGAACGGTGAAGACGGAGTGAATTGGTTCTTTGTGAGCATGACGGTGGGATTTATTGTGGGATTCTGGGCGGTTGTTGCTCCTTTGTTCATCTATAACAATATAGGAATTTCTTTTTTTTTTTCACATTTTAAAATATCAATTTTATTCCTTAAATATAATAATTTATTAAATTTTTAAAATTTGACCATTGTTTTCATAAGCTCTTTATAAATTTGGCTATTTCTGCATCTTCTTTTCTTCTTTATTTATTAATGGTTATTCTTTCATCTGTTCTGATATATTTCCCTTTATTTTTAATAAATATCATTTTAGTTTATATAACAACTTAATAATATTTCAATATTATCACTTACTAATATAATATCACGCATATTTAAAAAATCATACACACAGACAGCGTCTGTGTTTATGCTAGTTTATAAATTATGGCGATATAAATACTTTTGCTTCCTTGATGAAATGTGGTACAAACTGCAATTATATTGGTTATTGTTGGTTGGTAATTAATGACAAATTCAGACAAAAAAGAAAATCAGTGAAAGAAACAATTATTTATTTTACAAAGTATGTATTTCATGTAAAACATACAAAATACTTTAGTTTGAATATCACACATTTATGTTTAAACTTTTATCTTGATTGTAATAAAAAGTCTTGCGGGCGACAGTTCCTCTCGCTAAGCATAACATGCATCCCTCCTCTAAATAATACTGCATTTCTATTTAATTTAATGGTTTAATTAGTAATTTGAGTTTCATATGTCATTTATTTATTTTAATTTCTGTAATTTTTTTTAGGTATAATTACTGATTTGGTATCCCAACTTTTTGGTTAAGTTTAATTTGGTACCCATACTTTTGGTTTGTTCAATTTAGTACCCCAATTATCTAAAGAGATTCAATTTGGTCCTCTTCGTTAAGTTGGAGTTAACACCGTGTTCGTACAGGACACGTGTCAAGTCAAAAAATTTTTTATTTTTTAAAAATTTTTTAAAATTTTTTTTTTTTTCAAAAAAATTATTTATTTTTCAAAAAATTTAAAAACTGTCACGTGTCAGTTTATCATCGTGCCACGTGGCAGCTTATAATCATGACACGTGGCAGTGGTAGTAGTTATTTTCAATTTAGTACCCCAATTTAAATTTTTGGTTCAATCTAGTATCCCAATTTTTTAAAATAATCAAATTTCGTCCTTTCCAATTTGAGACCAAATTAGTAACTAAGTTTAATTATAACTTATATATACATGTTAAAATAGTTGTTTTGAATTTATACATCAAATCACTACACCTAAATATTCAAATTATTCTATTTTTTACAAGTGTAAAAAATTTCATGTGTAAAAAATGACAAAGGTTAAAATGTAAAAAATAAAATAATTTAAGTATTTAGGTGAAATGATTTGATGTACATATTAGAAAAAAATTATTGTATCATGTATATATAAGTTGTAATTAAGCTTATTTACTAATTTTGTCTCAAATTGGAGAGGACGAAATTTGATCATTTTAAAATATTTGGGTACTAAATTGAATCAAAAATTTAAATTGAATCAACTATTACCACTGCCATGTGTCATGATTGTAAGTTGTCACGTGACACGATGATAAACTGACATGTGGCAGTTTTTAAATTTTTTTAAAAAAATTATTTAAAAAAAAATTAAAAAAAATTAAAAATTTCATGGCTTGACACGTGTTCTGTACGGACACGGTGTTAACTTCAACTTAACGAAGAGGATCAAATTGAATCTCTTAAAATAATTGGGGTACTAAATTGAACAAACAAAAAGTTTGGGTACCAAATTAAACTTAACCACAAAATTTGGGTATCAAATTAGTAATTATACCTTCTTTTTACTCAATTGAGTTTCTAATTTTTTTTTAAACATTCAATATGATCTTTCTATCAAATTAATGTTAACGTTTTTCGAAAGATATGTCAAAATCGGAATCATTCAAAAGGCATCAATTATAAAAATGAAAAAAAAAATCGAAGGGGTTCTAATATAGAAATAACTTAGATTTTGGAACCTAACATTTTCAAATAATGTTAATACCAGTTTTAATAAAAGATGTTTAAGAGAAATAAGAGTCCAATTGAGTTTAAAAATATATACAGATCAAAATAAATTAAAAGTTTAAATACAGAAAATAAATTACTAATTAGGTCTGATCTATTTTTCGAAGTGAAATGATAATATATTGAGATTGAATCACTTCAATTTAGCATTAAAATTTTAGTACTTACATTTAGAGACACACGGAAACATGTTTTTTCCAATTTTATATAAGCATATGTTTTCAAAGGAGAATATAAACGGCTACTTTCTTTCCCAATGGAAAGGTTGGGTGCAGCATTTATAACTTCGTTCTCTGTTTATGAAATTTAATTTAACTTATTTTAATACTTTTTTATCTTAAAACAAAACAAAGCGAGACTCTCTACAAACGACAAAAGAAGTGAAAAAGTAAAGGAAAAGAAAAGAAAAAGTGCAGAAGAGACAAATAAAAGAAAACACAATGTAGAGTGTGTTCTGAATTGAACGGACTGTGCTTTCACGCTTATTACTTTTTCCCACATCAATAGTTATATCACTCTCCAATCCTTAAAATGTTGCATTCACTATCATACATACTTCTATCACAAATGAGGATGACATATATATGTATTTGAAATCTCTATACCATTTTTGTAAAAGAAAACATTAAACAAGAGAAACAAGTAAGTGAAACAATTATCAGATAATAATTTGTATGACACATAGTGCAATTATATAGCACAAGTAGTGATATTATACAACCAGACTCACTATTTGAATTTGATTAAGTATAGATTTAAAATTATCTCTATAGTGGATAATCATAATAAATAAACTTCAATGTAATTGACCATTCATTCTAAATCAAATATCACACATTTAAATCTTTATAGCAAAACCTCCGATTACATACAATTTAAATTCATACTTTATCAAAATAGAGCCGATTATAAAGTAAAACAAATAATACTTTAATCAATGTCAAACATAATACAGTAATGAGGTTTGGACACCTGACTTGAGATCACTGACGAATCTCGACTAATATCTTAGGGAAGGATAAAATAATACAATCAAAATTTATATATTTAATTATTATCACTAAGGCAAAGATAATGAATACATAATTTAGTATAATCATAACAATATGAAGAAATAATAATTATTGTCATTTGTTCTTTCATATTCTTGAATTCATCAATAATTGGACTAGAACTACAATTTTCAACTATTTCTTTTTCAATGTAAATAAACAAATTGACAGCAAAAAATTCACCTTCCATCTTTATTCAGGATAATCTTAACTATAAAAAATAATTTTTCTATTATAGTAATGAGTCACCTGTAATTCTTTGAACTTTAAAAGAAATTATAATTGGACAATTGAGTCAATAGTATCATGGTCCAAAATATATGTGAAAAAGTTCAATTTGTCTTGTTTTCATCTTCACATTGTTCCCCTTTTTATCATTTTTAAAATATGAATTTGTTCTTTTATTCTTCACCAATATTTTTTTTTAAGATTAAGACTAAAGAATAATTTGTCATAATCTAATAAAAATTGAGACGTAAATACTAAAATAAAAATTCATGATAATCAAGCTACAATTAAACCAATTATGAAAAAAATATAGTACAATATTTTTTCCTTCTATATTTCTAAAAATGAATATACAAAAAGCTCGTTAGATAAAAAATAATTTTAATTATTAAACTAATATTTCACATATAAGTAAGATAAAAAAATTATTTTTTTTCAAGAATGGAAGAATACATATAAGAGATAAGAGTAGATGCAATTATTATTTTTCTCTTTAAAAAAAAATAAGTGAAAATAAAAGATGAGAACAATATGTGAAAAACTCAAGAGACAAATAAAAGATATCTTAATAATTTTTTTAGTTTTTATTATATTTGATTTCAAATTATATTGTCAATTAATATTAAATTTTATGATTTATAAATCAAATAAAAAAATATTTAATTTAATTTTCTTTGATTCCTGATATACTACACATAATTTAAAAAAATTTAAATATTATACATAATTCAAAAATAAATCAAAACTTTTAATTTCATAAATTATAAAAGAAAATCAAAACTTTTGTGCATACATAATTTAAAAAATTTTAAAATTTTTAACTACATAAATTAAAAAAAAAATCAAAATTTTTTTGGGGCATGGCCCGCTGTTCCTGTTATCCTCCGCCACTGCTTGTGATGAATATACACAGACAAAGTAACAACTGTCTCCTTTCCTAAATTGAACATTTTTTTTAAGATTGATGTGTAGATTTTTTTTATGTTTTCTCTCTTATGATTTCTTTTTATTTTTCTTTAAAAATGTGTATATCCTTATGGTAATGTTCATTTTTATGGTGTAACTTGCAATCATTACACTTTTCTCAATTTGAATTCGACTTCTGAATTTTGGTTCAATTGAAATAAGAGCTTTAGAGAAAGTCCAAAGGTTTTTCATCTTTGGTAATACTTCATGAAATAAGAGGTGAGACGAAGAGTTCATGTTCGTATGCTCTCTACCTTCATTACACGGAGACTCATAGTCTCATCAAATGAAATCATTAGACGAAACCTTTAATTGTTAATCGTTGGATTAGATACAGGGTTTCAGAAAAAATACTTCTCATGTCTGTCATAATACTCACTTAATTACTCATTTAATAGTTATAGTAATTATCGTATTTGAAAAAGTAGTGGTATATCATATTTCTATAATGTTAAAAAGTCCATATTTAGAAAACTATTTTATTATGTATTTTAAATTGAGTCTCCACCGTTCATTAAGACGAGGTAATCATTTTGCTATAATTTTTGTTTTAATATTTAATTTATAAAAATACAATGACATCGTAATTTATGTTGATGTCTTAATATAGTAAAAGTTTTATATTGATGGTTAATTTACTACCTGTTACTTCTTTATATCTTTCATGAGTCAAAACTAAAAAATATACTACATTCTTTAGCAGAAAACACGATATGAATTTTAAAAATTTCTTTCAAAAGTATAAGTTAAACAGTAATATTGTAATTTAATATTTAAGTAATATACATACTTTTGAGCATCGTATAGTTTACCTCGTGGTAGCAAGTGATCCTCGATTCATCAATACAATTGGGAATAAGAAAAACTGTAAACCAAAGTAGTTACTGATATTTACCACTCCATCCTCTTCGTCTAACAAAAGCAGTTGGTCGCACACGATCAATTTCAGACCCACCTCTTTTACTTCTTGCCAGCTTTATCTCAATATACAACAACAAAAATCAGCACATTTATGGTTGAGTTTTTTCTCCTTAACTCTTGCTTACTTCTAAACCATCAAATGCAAATGGAATTGTCTATGGCATTGTGCAAGAATATCAACGTTCTCATTTATAATCGTAGCATATTATAGTCAAAATGTTAAGGTTATCCCACTTCTCCTTTTGTGTTTTGCTAGTTTTTATTGTAGGTTTTTACATTGTTATGATCTAGATGACAATTTTTAGTTCACACATCTCACCATCTGTGAAGCTAGAAATTAATGTAGACAAAAATAGTTTAAGAAAGAAAAATTATTCAATACCTATAAAACATTGAAAACTACTATGTATTTTGCCTTGTATGAAAGGCCATTTGTAGAAACACTCTCCTCTTAAATGCCAAGTTTCCAAATTATAGTTTTGTATTATGTGTTCTCCATCTATGTATGTTATTTAAGCATAATAGGTGGAGACTTAAGTTGGTGAAACTTGGGAGACACAGTGTTTTTCCACAATTCATTAAAGTCTCATTTAATAAATATGAAGAAGGGCAATGGAGAAATCCACTATAAATAAGAAGAGTAAATTTAAGTATTGTTACCACAATTTAGTAAGTCTCCCTTGTATAGAGAATTTGGGTAGATGTGTGTCAACCGAAGGTTTGCAAATTTAACTAGAAAAATTGCATCTTGAATAATAATACTTTTGTTGAGTATTTATGGATGTAGGCCTTGAGGTATTGAATCACATTAAACTTATGTTGAGTTTTTGTTTCTACTCCTATTTATTGGTATGCTTATCAACAAATGTCATATCCATATACATTTAGTTAGTATATTGATAATTTGTTTTTGAATTTTTGAATTTTTGAGGAAAGAGTACATCTAAATATAGATAATAGTATATATTATATAGACTGAGTGGAGTAGAAAATACGATTAGATTTCATTTCATCTTCTTCTATTACACCACTATTATCTTGTCTATTTAATACACAAATTATTCAATGTCTTGAGAGTACTGTTAAAGGTAGATCTAGGTTCATTCCTAGAGCCTATAACCTAAGAACTTTCAAACCTAGTGTGATTCCTCCACTCCTACTTGAGTGAATTTTTGCCTTAAGTGCAAGACTCTTATCAAGCCTACCCTCTAGATCATGTGGAAGCCTCTAGCAAGAGTGAGATGATTTGATTGGACCATAGTTTAAGACCAAATTTCCAACTCAATCCAAACCCGCTTAAGTAGATGAGTAGTCAATTCATCATTAAGCAAAAATCAAACCAAAAATTATTGAATAAAAGCATAGATAAATATCTAAGAAGAAGTACAAAGAATTGGAATTGTTTACATCTAACCTTAATACAAGAGAGTTTGGCTACTCATAGAATATTGCAATACAATTCTAGCAGCATCTATGCATAGAATTTACAATAAAAGCATTTCTATCGAGCCTCACAAGCTCATTCCTACTTTATTACTACATATTTGATCCTCCACTCAATGTTTAAATTGAGGATATGAGGTCTTTATTTTTCAAAATTTTTGGGCGATGCTCGACCCAACTTTTAATGCTCAACTACAAAGGTTTCTTTCTATGGAGGGTTTTCTTTTGTCTTTGCCGCCTTTGTGGCTGAGCATTATGTTGTTGTGGCTTAGCCATGCACCACCTTAAGTGCTGAGCACCATTCCCTTTGTAGCTTAGCTCCAAAAGTCACATTCTAGATCTTTCCTTGATCTCCTTACTGGAGCTCCCTCGTATTCTTTGATATGAAAATTTATTTGAAAATTTTACGTATTCTAAACACTTATCAGTTCCCATTTTCATCCCCTAATTTGCTATATTTAGGTGAAGCTTGCATTACTTCTTTGATTTTGTTTTAGTGTGTGTTGACCTCTTTGTTCTAATCCCAACAAGCACACTAGATGAATTGTAGTATGCACAAGTGTCGTATTCACAAAGACTTGTATAAATATTCAAGTTATCTAACTCTATTTGACTTTCTATACACAGTTTTGATGACAATGTTGTGAGTGACTTAAACAAAGTAGTAAAAGATTGAAAGTAATAAATAAATATTGAGATTGAAATTCGTCTATCTTCATTAATTGTACTCTTACAGTTTTATTAAATAATAGAGGAAGCATTCATGGCTAATGAAAGTTCTAAGGTAGATCTAAATTAATTCCTTAAGTTTAGACTACAAAGATCTCAAGCACAATATTGATACCTCAAACGTTAATGCATGAACATTTGTTTTAAGAGCAAGACTTTTAATTTAACTAAAACATTCAAATCTACTATTAACATATAAATACATTGGATCACTTGGTTGGATTATAGATTTCAGATGAATTTTCCAGCTCAATCCAAATCACTTAAATAAGACGAGTAGTCAATTCAAGCTAAACAAACTCTCTACATTCTTCATTCTAATAAATAATTGAAAGCTAAATAAGATAGACATTGAGTCGTTTTTAATTTTATTTTATGATATTGTACCTATCCATCACTTTCCTTTAGCCCGTAAAATGGATTACGTAAGGAACATACAACTCCATCTTTGAAATAGCTTAGTCTTTGCATATGTCAAGCTAATTTTCTAATCCATAAAATGGGCACAATTAGGAAGATTAAAAATTTTGGACAGTTATACATTTTTTCTATTTCCGTGTTATTAGTGAGCTATTTTCTAACCCATAAAATGTGTTACTAGAAATATCAACAACTCAAAGCATCTCTATCAATTTGATCTCTTTCCCCTTTTCGTTTTCATTGATGAACTAATTTTGTAATCGACAAAGCGGACAACATTACAAAGACTAACATTTTAAAGTCTTTAGGCTAATTTCTCTTTATTTTTATGTGACTCGTGCGCTTGATTTTCTAACGCGTAAAATGGATTTGGAATTAGAGCACAAGTAAACTAATCCTAATCCACTTATATTATAATATTAAAATAATAATAATAATAATTAGATTAAATTTAAGTAGAGAAAAATGATTTTTTTTTTCAAATATACAAGTAGTGACGAAACCCTCTCTGAAATAGTACATCTTACCATGTGATGTCTTGTAATATTGTGAGTGACTGTTAAGATATGTCAAATATTATATTAGCTATAATTTAGACATTATTATATCTGTGAGTAAATCTGTACACTCATTCCTTTAATAATAGATGAGGAATTATAGTACTCTTGTATGTATATATATGGTACCCTATTTTTTGAAATAATACATCAGAATTATTCTTTAAATCTTTTCTATAGTGAGGTTTATTTCTATGAAAGACAAATTTTAATTAAGTTTTTGCAATACCTTGTTTTTATTTTTTTCTTTCAATCGATGTCACTCATCTGCATTATTATTTTTTGTTTCCGTGATTGAAGAGAGTTGTAAAAGAATTTAACACAATTTTAAGATGAGACAATAATTACATTTTTGTAATGACATCTTAGATTCATGCTCTTGTATTCTCCATCAAATTGAAATTTAAATATTTTATCCCTTCCCCCAACATAAATAAAAATGGAGGGGTCTTCTCCTTTCAAATAGAAATTTGTATGAAATATTTAAAAGGGAAAATTAAATTTTTAAAAGGGAAAATTATTGCGTATAAGGATGAGGGACAAATAATATTTTTGAAAAAAAAAATTCCACTCTTTCTGAAGGTCGCCATGTTTTATTTTTTGTGTTAAATTTACCATATGTGTAAAAAATAGATAGAAACTTTTAAAAAGAATAATCATATAGTAAACCATAAATGTAAAATTTACACATGCACTTTCCACAAATAACTTTTTCAAGCAATTGATAATGAAAACAAAAAGTTGCATATAAGGAAAAAATTATATCTCTAGAAGTTATGGTTTTTTAATGACTAATTAGTTTTGATTACCAAAATGAATTAATTTTTAAATTAGTTTTTAATTAATTAGTTATCAATTTAATGCTAATTATACCTTTTTATGTATAGTAGTGACTATTTTAATAATTAAATTTTTTAATTTTATAAATTAATATTTTAATTAATCATTATAATAACTAATTATTTTTAATTTCTAAAATTGATTTCTAATTATCTACCGATGATATCGGAGTAAGTGTGATTTGAACGGCTAAGACCGAGTCAATCAATGAATTGGATATTTATAGTCAAGCTCTTTCAAATTTTATAAAAATACTCCACTAGAAAAAATTTATATTTCATGTTAATTTTGCTTTAAATTTTTTTTAGGAAATACTTATAAATTTTACTATGAAAAAAAAATGACAGAAAATTGTTGCAAATTTTTTTACAAAATATTTTGTATAAAATATTTTTTACGATAAATTTTGTAGAAAATACTTATGAATTTTATAATTTTGTAAGAAATAATTACCCACGAAAGAATTACCTGCCAATAAGATTATTAGAAAAAATAGCAAGAAAAAATCTTTTCTTACAAATTCTTTTAACAAATTTGCAAGAAAAATCTTATGTAATAAAATAATTTTTAGTAGTGATAAAAGAAAAGGTAAAAAGAGAAAGAAACAAAAATATAGACCTTTAGAGATGTAGGAAGCGATAATACATTTAGTGTGACTGTTTATAAAGAGTCTTTAAAATATATTTGAATATTAATTTTATAAAATAATTCTTTGTTGTCAATTAATTAGAAGAAATAATCAAGCTAAATAAAATAATAATACTAAAATTGATTTAAGAAGTTAGTTAACTGTAAAATGATTTTGATTGAATAAAGTTAACTTGTTTAAATATATGATTCTGGTTTATTTCTTTGTACATTTTCATATAATAGATTACATGACGAAAATAAATATAACTTTTGATTTTATGATTTATGTGTGGTGTGTAATTTTGTAACCCATATAATGGATAGGACTTTAAAAGTCTTTTGATTTCATTTTCAGAATTTCCTTGTCACGATGTCCTACTTGAAATAAACAGCATAATACCTAGGAAAATGGAAATAATGAAAAGGAAGAAAAGGAGTGGAAGAAGAATATTGAAAACCAAATGACAAAAAGACAGAGACTTTTGAATGCCAACATTTTGTGTAGACTTACAATTTAAACAATCCTTTCATACTTTTTTAGCATCTAAATTACGTTTACGTTGCTTCTCCTCCTTTAAATTGATACTTTTAAAACCACACTAACCCATAAATGTAAAATTTATACAAGTATTTTACACTCTTTTAGGTTTCCCTAATAATTAATTAATTTTATGTGAAAGAAAAAACTGTAACATTTCACTTAAAATAGAAAAAATAATAACTTTGTCGAGCAATATAAGAAAAATAAAATCATTGTAAGTTAGATATTTTGATGACTTGTATATTTATTGCTCTTTCCTATAGCATATAAGTAAATAAAATTTGAAAAAGAAACCATAATACGTGAATTAGTGAGTATGAGAGTGAAAGGATAAGACTATGTCAAACAAGAAGTTGGGTTATTAATATTATACATCTTAGAAGTTTATTACAAAACAAAGAGAAAAAGAAGGTGGAGCCAACAATAGAGACATTCAGAAATATAGGTAAGATATTTAGTGAGACCTTCACTATTTATGAAGAGTTTTTAAAATGGATTTCAATACTAATTTTAAAAAGTAATTATTGGCTTTCAGTCAGAAGAAATCAAGCTACAAAAAGTAGAACATTAAAAGTGATTTATGGAGTTAGTTAATTGTAAAAATTATTTTTATTAAATAAAAGTTAACTGTTTATTTAAATGTTTATTTAAATATATGATTCTGGTTTATTTCTTTAGTACATCCTCAGAGAATGAAGAGGAGGAATGATGATCTTTTGTAAGGTCTCATAAAAAGAAGATAAAATATTGAAAGGTGAATTTGATTTTATAAAATTTACATAGAAATTAAAATTGATAGACGGATAGGGCAACTATGAAAAGGTGGTGCAGCTCTCTCTATAAATAGGGTATTTAGTATGTATGCATAACCCATAACCACTTCTTTGTAATGAAAAAACACTTGTTTCTTTACAATAGCTTGTTAAAAATGACTTCCTCCTCTTTTATGGTTGTGTTTGTTTATTCACTTTTTATGTCAAGTTTTGGTGTGTGCAGAGAGACGGTGTGCATTGGAAGTGAGAGAGAGACACTGTTGAAATTGAAGCATCATCTCACAGATCCTTCAAATAGGCTTTCTTATTGGAATGCCTCTGTGAATCCCAATTGCTGCGAGTGGGATGGAGTTGTGTGCAACAACATTACATCTCATGTTGCAGAGCTTCATCTCAGCACTCCGCGTCCTTCTTTCGATTACAATTATAACATTTATGAAGATTACGAAGAAGCATTGGAAGAGCACAATAGACGGGCCTTTGGTGGAGAGATAAATCCTTGTTTGGTTGATTTGAAGCATTTGAATTACTTGGATCTCAGCGGCAATCATTTTCAAAGTACCCAAATTCCTTCCTTCATTACAAAAATGACTTCTTTAACCCATCTCAACCTTTCTTATGCTGGATTCATGGGGAATATTCCTCCTCATATCGGAAATCTCTCCAATTTGCTCTACCTTGACCTCTCTTATGTTGCCAACGGAACAATTCCTCCCCAGATAGGGAGTCTCTCCAATTTGCTCCACCTCCACCTCACTGCATATCATCCAGAATCTCTGTTTCTTGAAAATATTAATTGGCTATCAAGTCTTTCCAAAATTCGTTATCTTACTTTGAGTCACATTTGGTCACTTAAAGCAAGTATGCCAATTCCTTCTTTTATTGGCTCAATGACCACCTTAATTCACTTGGACCTCTCTTTTTCTGGATTCATGGGCAACATTCCTCCCCAGATTGGTAATCTTTCCAATTTGGCGTATCTAGACCTAAGCAATGTTGCCAATGGAACTATTCCCTCTCAAATTGGAAATCTCTCCAACTTGCTCTACCTTCATCTTCAAAGTGATTATTCTATTGACACAACTTTGTTTATTGGAAATGTTGACTGGTTGTCAAGGCTTACAAAGCTTGAATATCTCAATTTAGGAGGTACAAACCTATCCCAACCATTTCACATGCTTCACACCCTCCAACCTCTTTCTTCTTTGCTGCACCTACATTTGTCAGGATGTACACTTCCTCACTACAATCAACCATCATTCCTTAACCTCTCATCTCTCTTCACTCTTGATCTTTCTGAGGTTTATTATCCTTCTACAATTTCTTTTGTTCCAAAGTGGGTATTTGGACTGAAAAAACTTGTTTCTCTCCTTTTATATGCTAACAACTTTGAAGGTCAAATTCCTGATGGTTTTCGAAATCTCACACTTCTTGAAAATCTTTATTTGGATGAAAATTCATTCTCATCTTTTACACCTCTCTTGTTTTACAATAGTTTTGCTCATCTCAAGTTCTTGGACCTATCAAGCAACAACTTACAAGGGACAATTCCTGATGATTTAGGAAATGTGACTTCTCTAGTTACACTTGATTTGTCAGCCAATCAACTTGAAGGTCCAATTCCAACTTCTTTTGGTTACCTCTGCAACTTAAGGGTGATACAATTCTCATATCTCAAACTCAATCAGCATATTAATGAAATTTTAGATATTCTTGCTCCTTGTATTTCCCATGGACTCACAACACTTGAAATTGAAAATTCTCAAATTTCAGGTAATCTAACAAACCAATTTGAGGTTTATAAAAACATTGCCACACTAAATTTTTATGGAAACAAAATTGGTGGAGAACTCCCAATATCACTTGGAAAACTTTCATTAGTGGAATCTCTTTTTCTATCTAATAATCAGCTTAGTGGAAATCCATTTGAAAGTCTTAGATCACTCTCTAAATTGTCACATCTTGATATTGGTTATAATCGTTTTGAAGGAGTTGTCACGGAAGACCATCTCAAAAATCTTACGAGTTTGAGTGAGTTTTATGCAGCAGGAAACAATTTGACTTTAAAAGTAGGTCCCAACTGGCATCCTACTTTTCAACTTACTTTATTGGATATGAGCTCTTGGCAATTAGGTCCCAACTTTCCTTCATGGATTCAATCACAAGACAAACTTGATTATTTAGCAATGCCTAACACGGGAATTTTAGATTCTATTCCCTATTGGTTTTGGAAAACATTATCTCAAGCTTCTTTTCTAAATCTCTCTCATAATCATATCCATGGTGAGCTTCTGACTACTTTAAAGAATCCAATATCTATAATTGCTGTTGATCTAAGTGCAAATAAGTTAAGTGGCAAATTTCCTTCACTTTCAAATGGTGTGGGTTTTTTGGACCTTTCAAGCAATTCATTCTCCAAATCCATGGATGATTTTTTATGTAAAGGTCAAGAGAAGCCAATGAAATTAGAATTTCTCAATCTTGCATCGAATAACTTATCAGGGAAAATACCAGATTGTTGGGACTTCTGTCCATATCTAATAGATGTAAATTTACAAAATAATAATTTTGTTGGAAACATTCCCCAATCCATGAGTTCTTTGATAGAACTAAAATCATTAAGCATCCGTAAAAACTTGCTCTCGGGAACATTTCCTACAATTTTGAAAAAGACAAATAAATTGATTTTGTTGGATCTTGGAGAAAATAATTTTTCAGGAACAATTCCAACTTGGGCTGGAGAAAGATTTTTAGATATGAAGGTTCTTATCCTTCGATCAAATAGATTTTCGGGTCATATTCCTAATAAAATATGTGATATGAGTCATCTTCAAGTGTTAGACCTTTCACAAAATAATTTGATTGGAAACATACCTACTTGTTTTAATAGTTTTAAGACCATGACACAAATGAACAAAAGTACAACTGCTCTTATCTATTGTGAAGCTGTAAACTATAGATCTGAGTATTCATATCATACTATAGTCAGCGTTCTTCTTTGGTTGAAAGGAAGAGGAGATGAGTACAAAAACTTTCTTGGGCTGGTAACAAGCATTGATTTGTCAAATAACAATTTAGTAGGAGAAATACCGAGAGAAATCACAGATTTGAATGGTTTGATGTTTTTGAACTTGTCCCACAACCAACTTAGTGGTCACATTCCACAAAACATTGGTAATATGGGATCATTGTTGTCCATTGATTTTTCAAGGAATATACTTTCTGGTGAAATCCCTCTAACTATTTCAAATTTGAGCTTTCTAAGCATGCTAGACTTGTCTTATAATCATTTGAATGGAAAAATTCCAACAGGAACTCAGTTGCAAACCTTTGATGCCTCAAACTTTATTGGCAACAATCTGTGTGGCCCACCACTACCCATCAGTTGCAGCTCCAATCACAAAATTTATTATCAGAATGGAAAAGGGAGTGATAGGCATGGAGTGAACTTATTTTATGTGGGTATGACATTTGGATTTGTTGTGGGATTTTGGATAGTAGTCGGTCCTTTGTTCATTTGTAGATCATGGCGTTACGCCTATTTTCATTTCCTTGATCATGTGTGGTTCAAACTTCAATATTTTTTCTAGTGTCAGTACAATATATCAAATGTGGTGAAAAATAAAGTTATTATAAAACATGGAAGTTAATTTGAACTACTCTGTATTGCATAGTTGATCAAATTTTCAGGTAATTTCTGTTTTGTTTGATTTATTTTCAAATATGGCAGTGTTATTTATTTAAATTACTAGTGGATTTCAAAGTTAAAGAATCTACATGTTCAACTTATTATGGATAAATTATAACTAACTTAACAAATTGCAATCTGTTGTTAGAAAATTTAGACAGTGTGAACTTAATTTGAACCATGTAGAACTCTTGTTCAAAAGAATTGAAGCAATATATTTAATGAGTTGCTTGGCTTTTAGATACTCAAAGGCATTCGTATTCAAATTTTTAGATGGTTATAATTTCTTTCTCAATAGCAAGATTTGAAGGCATTATAAAAGACTACTTTCTTTCTCAACAGCAAGATTCAAATACTTTGTGAACATTTAGTTTTGGACGTAGCATTTTTAACTTTATCTCTTCACTTTTTAAATTTAGTCCATTTTATTTTAACATTTTACATATAAACAGGAGAAAAATGAGACTCGTATGAAGGTCTAATGACACCCATTGGAACTCTATGTTGAATATGCAAAATTGTCTTCTCTGCATTTGATAGACTTTTGATCAAAGATATGTAAAAAATTCTCATACATTGGATTAATCGGAGGAGTACTGCTTTCATTAATTGGTACTGTTAGTTTCAGTTTTCATAGTTAAAAGGTAAATGTTGAATGCCATAAATAAAAGCTTATAAAAGAAAAGTGATTCATGAAAGAGGTAGAGAGTAAAGAAAAATAGTAATGGAAAGGAAGCGGATGCAGGATAAAATAGGTTAGTTTGATTGATTTGTGTTGTCCTCTATGTTAAAGATTATACTTTAGTTGTTGCTGCCTGTTTCATTTACATTAAAATAATTTATTTGTTTTAATTTTTTAATTAAAAGTTGTTTGACAGTTTTCAAACAAACTTAGTAGTGGAGATATTTTAGGAAGTTGTTAAACATGGGATTG
>Ga0214543_1004385_pt1 | contig 26819 bp, 25 predicted proteins | sample CNSS2metaG_FD_160094 | JGI IMG/M metagenome (GOLD analysis project Ga0214543, IMG submission 160094) | Root nodule microbial communities from cowpea collected in UCLA plant growth center, Los Angeles, California, USA - CNSS2 | ecosystem: Host-associated > Plants > Roots > Nodule | place: USA... | reverse complement strand
CTCTTCTGATCAGTTCTGCATGCCCAAGATGCAGGGCGCCCAGAGTGTGTACCGTGCCAATGGTCTGACCTGTTCTTGCGACCTCCCGGATGAACGCCTTGCCTGCGGAAAGACCTGCCAGATGCATTTTCTTACTCCAGTTTTCTTGAACGCCAAAAGAGTGGAGCGCTTGGATCTCGGAAGATGCGCGGCCGTGGCATCCCGCGTGGGCCGCGCACGCAGACGAGCTTCAAAGAGCTTCAACGCCCGCTTACAGCTCGAACCTCCGCATCAAGCTGATCTAAGCTCATGGGCACTGTAGCTCCCTCTGTTCTTGCGGTTCAAAGGAGTCAGGTTGACCCTTCTCGACCACGTCGCATCAACGATGAGAGTTCAGCCAGATAGTTTGATGGCTCGCTCAGCTGATCCCCCTCCAGAGCGACCTGCAATCCCCGACAACGGTCGGCAAAAAACGGCGGCTCGAAACTGGTTATCTTAGCGCCTGAAAAGTCGACCTTCACGAAGCTGGCCTGGAATGGCGATATCCCACTCAGGTTCGCATCGCGCAGGGACGATTGGTTCATGCGAACGTATGCGGCCCGCGTTGCCTCCAGGTTGCTATTGGTCATACCCGCGGCGAGATATGCCTGAACGAGATTGGAACCTTCGAGATTTGCGTGACCCAATGCCATTGATTGCGGCGGATCACCGGTGATCATCGACCTGTAAAGGTAAGCCTGTGATAGGTCCGCATGTTCGAGATCGCAGTCGCGCACAAAGGCGCAGCGGCCGCGAAAACCGGTGAGTTTGGCGGCTCGCATTGTGCTCTCTGTTATCGAAATGCTCTCACCTGATGCCTGAGATAGGTCCGCTCCGTCCAGCTGACAGGAATGAATAGATGCACTGTTGAGCACAGCACCGACGAGGTTCGCGTCGGACAGGCCTACGGACAGAAGCCGCGCCTCGGTGAGGTCTGCCTGTTCCAGCTCAGCGCTCGCGAGGTTTGACAGGTGAAGATCAGCGAATGGGGCGCTCAGGGCTCTCGCCCGAATCCGCCCGCTCACCTTTGAGAGTCTCAGATACGGAAGATGAGCACCTTCCAAGACAAGACCATCGATGGAGGTGGGACGCACGATCGATAAACAGTCTCCCTTTGACTGGAAGAACGAGCAATCCGCCAGATGCGTCTTCGTGATCGTGACTTGGCTCAGCTTAACAAAGCGGAAGGAAGCGGAAGGAAGGAAGCATTCATTGATAGTTGACCCCTGCAATTCCGCGCCATCGAATACAGCACTACTCGCGTCGCACTGATAAAGGAGGAGCCCGCTGAGCATCGCGTTGTCAAAGCGTGTTCTTTTCATACTGCAACCATGAAATAGGCTGCCGGTTGCATCAATTAAATTGCGCAGACTGGCGTCATCGAAGTTGCAGACCTGCGCTGCCATGGCGTGCATATAGGCAAAATCAAGCTTGGCCCCGAGGAAACTTGCCCGCTCTAGCCCCGGACAGATAAGGTTCGCCTCAGAAAGGTCTGCACGATCCAACTTCGCTCCGTACAGCTGCGCGCGATTGAGGGTACAGCGTCGCATCGGGAAATCTGAGAGGTCGTGACCGCTAAAGTTCTCGGAGGATAGCTGCAAACCAATCCCGGTCCTTTTGATCGCCTCCTCGGTTCGCCTGCCGACAGCAGCCACTGCGCGCAGCCTATCGGCAGCTCGGCTCCAGTACCGAACGAACTCGCCATCTGATGAAAGCTCGTTCTTCGGATCTGAGCAATGCTCCGCCGCTTCATTCACGGTGCACTCGCTATCAGCGCCGATCCTATGCGACATGTGGAGGGTTCCGTATTGCCCGGACTTCGGAGGTCCTGTTATTGACCTCTTTGTGCTGGGCCTGCACCCACGCTATTCGCTTTGTGGTGAAGTCGTCTGCGAATTGGCGACACGATGCGCCGATGAGGCTCCTGTTGCCTCGGTGTTCTTCGCAGCCGACGCTTGAACTCGTCAGCCGCATCCTAGTCATGCGTCCCCACTGCTACTCGGCGCGATTGTTCACCAGGCCCGCCAACCTCGATAACGATCTGTCGGTTGACAGTGCCGATATATCTGACAGTGCGATCTATTTCGTCAGCTCTGGGAAACTCCACATCACTCTCCATCAAACCGAATGCGCAAAATTCTAGGTCTTCTTTTTCAGAATGGACCCGCGGCTTGCGGGCGGAAAAGTGATCGTTCATCAAGGGCTGCACTCAAGCGCCGCCATTGCCTCATCAGTAGCAACGACCGTGCCAGCCGCGTCAGTTGAAATTAGCGAGCTGAATAGGGCGTCATGAATTCGAAACTGATGCCGAATGTTTCGAATCTGACAAACACGGCCTTTGTCAGGAACCGCACCGTGGCTAGGCTATCGTGAAAGCGAGGATTCCGAGCTCGTTTCCCTTTTGATTAGATCTCGGACGACATCGGCAGTGGCCAGCGCGACCGGCCCGACGTGCGACTTATAGAGCCGCAGTCCGATGCTGCTGAGTGAGTGCACGTCGATGCGCTCGCCAAGCCGCGGCTCATTTCCAAGGAGCCGGCGCAGCCTCGCCTGGAGCGCATTGGCGAGAGTGTCGGAAAATGTGGTCAGAAGCACACGGGCCTGCGGATTGGCCCGGGCGAGGTGGACGGCACGATGAAGGGCGACGATGGTCTTGCCCGTGCCAGCCGACCCAGAGACGCGGGCCGGCCCGGAATAATCGCGCTCGACCATGTCGCGCTGTTCCGGATGCAGAAAGACGGTCCATTTCTCCCAGGGAAATTCGAGCGCACGCTCCAGCTCCTCGACGTTGCCCATCGTTCTGAAGCGGCGCTGCGCGTCCGGGTGCTCGAACGGATTGGCCAGCTCCTGGGGGGCAATTGCCGGGCGAGGCTTGCCGCCGGTCGCCAGTTCAAGCAGGGCCTCTGCTGCCTCGGCCGGCAGGTGATTTGCCACGATCAGAAGGGTGTTCGGTCGCCTTCTTTGACGTCTGCGAGCCATTTGGTCGGCACGCCATAGCCCAGTAGTTCGTCATCAGAGACATTCGTGAACAGCGGCAGCTTCTCGGTGCCGGTCCTTGCATCAACGGCAATTCGGTCTGCACGTAGACCGGAACAAGCACCTCCTTAACCGTTTCGCGGCTCTCGACGAGCTGGGCCGCTCCGGTTTTCGGATGGGTCTCTAGCTTGCGTCTTTCTGCCCAATCGTAAGCCTTGTCATGGTGGTCGACGTAGCAGAGCAGGAGACTTTGGTCGCTCCTATGAACGATCAACCGGATGTCGCTATTCACCCGAACGGACCAGAAGTTCTTGTCCCTGGCCTTGTCAAGCTTGTGAAAGCTCATGCCTGGACTGGCGGGAGCTGCAAGTCGAATGCCGTCGTCTTGACCGCCTTCTGCTCGTCGCCCGTTAGTCGGGCCAGGCTGTCGGTGAAAGTGTCGGCAATCCGAAAATCCATGACGTTCGCTCTACAGGTCGATTCCACCAGGATGCGATGATTGGTCGGTCGAGGGATTACGATCGGAAATCGCGTTGATCTTAGAAGCAGCGATCAAATTAACCTGACCACTAGTTTCTCCCGCATGCTGAGCGGAAAACACCTTCGTAGGTACCCGGATCTCAAAACGCACTGTATCCTTTCCTGCTTCATGCGCTTTGAGCAGGAAACTGAGAGACAACTCGAGACAGGTCGCGGGCAAGCGGGCACGGAACGGCTCGCTCAAAGATCGCGCTCAACTCGCGGTAATACCAGATTGTGCCTTGGCGCCCTCCGGTGAAGCGGTGCCAAAGGTTCTCGCCAATCTGACGATAGTCACCAAGAATGGCCTCGGCGTTGTCGACTTTATCGGCAAGCGAAACCAAAAGCGAGGTCGTGGATTTGCTGGGCAGTGTCGCCAGATATGCTTCTTTCCGCGGCCGCCACGCTGGCTTCGGTTCGACCCAGGAGTCCGTGCAGTCCGAGACGATCTGCGCAACTTCTGGCCCAAACCGTTTTCTGATTACGTTTAGCGTCGCCTCACCGCCTTGGTCTTCCGCTGCATCGTGCAACAACCCGCCAATCGCTTGAATCTCACTTCCTCCAGCAGAAAGGATACGGCTGGAAACACTGAGCAGATGAGCGATGTATGGAACGCCGCTCCCCTTCCTCACCTGATCACGATGGAGATCCGCGACATAAGCCAAGGCTTCGTCATAGCTTCTCGATAACGGCATCAGCAATTCCTCCGTAGGCCAATTACGGCCGAGGCCATAGCTCAACAGCGATCTCAGACAATTCGTTGGATCGCTTCTCAATGTCTTTAAATTTGAAATTGGATCGCTTTGTCAGCTCATTAGTGAGCATAATCGACGATTCCTTGTAGGCATTCTTCTTGCGAGCAAACGGATTGTTCGACGCCCCAATATTCAGTGCTCCAGCAAATAAAGTGAGATTACCAATTCGATCAACAAATTTCGGGTGCTGGCTTTCCGCACTGCTGCCAAGATATGTCACCCAATCGCCAAGTTCTTCCTTCACTTTCTTTGTCTTGATCTTTTGCGGCATGATGTGCTCGACGTGAACGTCTGTGGCGCCAAGAACTTGTAGTTCATCATGCTTTCCGTGTCTGGAGGCTTCGATCCGCTCCAAACAATACCTGGCTCGCTCGATAAGATTGGATGTAAAGGCTGCTTCTGCGAACTCCGCCTTGAACTTCTCGTCCGTTGGGCAGAGTTCCCGATAAGCTTTCTTTGTCGCCTCCAAGGGATTCTTGGGATCCACGCCACACAGTCGCGCGAAGAGCGTCTCGGTGTCATTGGATCGTTCGCGGCAAACATGTCTTCGTAACACGAAATTCTCAGTGAGCTTCAGAACTTGCCTGAATTGCTTGTCGTCGCATCCCCCAACTCGAAGATGCATGAGGAAGCCACTTGTTTGCGTGGCCTTAATCATCCGGAGATTGCGAAGGTGACGATTAATGCGAGCATCGTCCGTCGTGCCAAGCTCAATCTCACCGTAACATTTTGCGGATTGAACCAACCGGTCCAGGAAATCGCGGAAGGTAACTACTTCAGTACGCGCAAACTCAGATTCGCCGTTGGAAACCTCTTCGCCATTGCCAACCTCATCTTCGTCCTCGGAATCGTCCATATCGGGGTAATTGTGGCGATCGGGAAGCTTGGCCGCCTCAGCGACCTGCGTCATGAAGAGAGACTTGAATCGTGATACGACCTCAACCTTCTTCACGCGCACTTGAAGCAAGGACATCAAATAGTATCGGAAGAAGGCGTCAGAATTTATCCCATCAAGGTGATGAAGCAATTCGGCCCAGCTCTTCCGCGCCTGATCCAATGCTGCGTCGCCAAATCGAGCGGCATTTCCCAACAGGAAGTTTTTGACAATATCGGTCGGACTTAATCGCAAGCCACGATTGTTAATCGTCTCGAATAGCTTGAAGGCGTCTCTCGCCTCGCTGACATCCAGGCGGATCACAACGGCTTGGTTTCTGAGCTTGTAGACGAAGTCCTGGATACCCTTGATCGTCGATTCTCTTATTCCCTCGGCTATCGCGTCCTCTCGCACCACCCGAAACGCATCCAGCAGACGCTCATTTATGTAGGTTCGGTCGGTCCTTTGCGCGATGTGATCCTTGAACTCTTCAGCATCTATGGAGTCTAGCAATACCTTTTGTTCTGCCTTGCCACTTGGAGGCACTGCCTGCAGCAGCATGGAAATGTCGCGAGCTGCATCAGCTAGCCCTTCTTTCTCAAAAATTTGCTTGATGCACTCCAGCAGGATCACGATTGTCGTGAGCCGCTGCTGTCCGTCTACCACTTCAAGCTGATTTAACCCGGCCCTATGGTGGCCAGCGAGGCAGACCAACATGCCAAGCAGATGCTGGTCACCTGGCTCGATAAGACCAACGTCCTCGACGAGATCCCAGATTTGCTTCTCAGTCCAGGAGTACCGCCGTTGGTAGGTAGGAATTACGTACTGCTCATTAGCAGAGTTGAATAGCTGGTTTATCGTCAAAGAAGTTGGCGTAAATTTCACGTCGTCCCCCGTTATACTCGAAATACCTTCATCACCTCGTCGCCCAGGTGATTGATCACCTTCACAGCGATACGACCGCTCTTGGGCTTTTCGAACGGGCGCGAGGTGTCGCTGTTCAGCGTAGCCCAGGCTTCCGGATCGATTTCCGCCTTCAGCGTGGTTTTCAGCGCGCCGTACGGATCATTCGCGCCATCCCGTTAAAATCGGAGAAGAGGTCCGGCGTGATCTCGCCGCTCTCGTGCACGCGCTCCTTCGTGGTGCGGAGCAGCTCGTCGATCAGCACCTTGGGGTGGACCTTCTCCTGAATGTAGAGCGGAGGCGCCTGGACGACGAGATCGCTCCAATCCTGCTCTCCAGGGAAGATCTGGAAACTCTTTACCTGACCTAGAGAGGCGTAGCGCAAGTGAAGTTCGTTTGGTCAAGCGTCCTGTCGAATGCAGCGCAACGTTAGGAATGAGTTGATTCGTCGCGGGTAACTATACTACCATGGGTTTAAATCACTCGATAAAGTTGTCAGAATTATTGGTAATATTTTTATTGCGGAGGGGCCCATGCCAGTGTGGCTTCAGATAGTCGGAGCAATTGCCAGCGCCATGCTATCTTACTACGGCCGGTACGACGACAGCCGTGTAAGGGAGATGATCAGAGATGTTGCAAAGAACATAAATCTTGCGCTTCAGCGCCTTAACGAGATCTCTTTGCAAGTGGCTCAATTGACCAGTCTCGTCGAGAGACTGCCTGACGAGTTCAGGGAGATATCTTACGAGGCTGAGCTGAGGCGGCTTAACGATACGATTTTGGCTTCGATATTACGATTGAAGCAATTGCTCGCGACTACGCCATCAACTCCTCTCTTTAGAGAGCAGGTCAAAGATATCTATAACAATACCGTTACGGCTCGCACGGAGTTGCAGGTCAAGTCAGTTGCTGGCCCCGTTAAATTCACTCCGCTCGCTGCATTGGTTTCACCCATCTCGCAGTTGCTGGAGTTAAGTCTGCTTTATCATCTCGGGCGCGAGGGACGAGAACTAAGCAGAGCCACGCGGGATGCCTATCGCGACTGGTTTAATTTCCTTCTTGATCCGGCCGTTCCGAATTCGGTTGCCGCGAACGTGTCGATGAATGCAGCGGCACTGTCCGCCAGCGACGCGACAATTGCCGCGGGGCTCTTTGCCCCCGCCTTGGGAAGCCCCGGCTCCGCTCAAGCACTTTACTGCTTGGAGCATCAAATAGGAAACTTTCCTCATCCGCTATTCCCGGATGGTCGGACCTTCGCACAAGTCTTAAATGAAACTTGGATTCGCTTCTATGGCGTCACGACTGCCGTTCAAAAGATGGATAGTGGGGAGCAGATTTGGGATATCGAGGCGCTAGGTGCGTCATTTCGCGTTGAACAATATGCCAAAGCTGCGGGAACTGGTGCTTGGTATGGTGCAACGCCGCCGTGGTCTATTCCTGTTGACAGCTATGATTCTCGAGACGTGGGCGGATATCAAGGTCAGAGCCACGCGGAGCGCGTGGCCGATATTATGAATAGTCCGAAATGGAGAGCGTTCGTCACGACAACACTGCCGGCGAGTACTCGTGACCTCGACCAAAATAATCGCACTAGAATAGAGTTGAGAGTTGCGCGAGATGTACTCGCGGCCGTAGGCGCGGCCAAGGCAGTCGCAGAACGCATAGAAGCCGGGTTTATTGAAGCTGAGGCCCCACCCGCATAGCGCGCGTCCGGTGCAAGTCAGGTTTGATTGTGGCTCGCGTGCGACCGTGCGCGGCGTGTTAGGCCGAAGGCTTTGGCTTCGCCGATGCCGACGGGCTTGGCCGGTCTCAGCAGAATATTTTTCAGGGAGGAGATGATGCGCACCAGTTTTTTGGTTTTCCTAGCCGCGGTTGTTCTTTCTTCGAGCGAGTCGTTTGCACTCCCAAAATTGGAAGCCTCAACACGAGCAAGCGGAGTGGTCGCTTTCCAGGATGAAAACGACAAAACACAGTTTTACGTCTATCCCGAAGTCGTCCCCTTGGTCCTCGGCCTCACTCTCTCAAATCCATCCGTCAAGTATTGGGGGATAGGCCACACATTCCGCCAGAAGGATCCGGAGTTCGGAATCCTTGTGCCAATCACAGGCGGCACCATTTCGGGACTTGCAACTATAACAATCGTCCCAACTCAAGAAGCTGCCATACGCGCAGCCATTAAAAAAGACTTCGGACAAGACAACGCAAAACTTGCGAATCTCGATGGCAAGACCAAGACCATTCAGCCTGTATTTGCTGGCACTTCGATCGGCCAAGCAGGCCTTGGTGATGCGGTTTTTCCTACATCATTCCGCTTTGGCTCCTCGTTCTCATTTGTAGTGGGCTCGCCTGACAGTCATACCTTTGCATCGTATGTGGCGCAGCGAATTGCCGATCAGTTGGAAGTGACGCCGGATTCGAGCTTCAGCATTAATTTGGTTGCGGAATCTCAGTTTCGGGGTCCGGCGTGGACGACGACGTGTTCTGCCGACCTCGCTCAAGTCTGGAAAGATGTTCGCCAGCGCTACGGCGGCTCGGGTGGATATGGCTGGCTCGGAATATCAGTCGACTACCAGTCGATTCAGCAGGACTTGTTTCGGAGCAAGAAGATCAACTGCGACTTTTCTGCAGGCGATCTGGACTCCAAAGAGAAGGGAGACGAGCTGTTCCAAATTGCGAAAGATGCCCTGACATCTATAAACAGCCCAGATAATGAATTTTTCCGCTTCCAACCAAATCCGCAGGCCGCTACGCCAGGCGGCGGCGGACAAGGGCCGTGGCTTATTTCGCTCAACTTGGCCTACAGTTCGGCCGCGCTAACTCAAAAAATAGAATGGCGTCAAACCTTTACCTTCAACCCCACGGTTTTGAGAGAGATGCCGACCTCCCTCACGCTGGCCGTGAAGTGCGACATCAACACCGAGCAGTATTTCAAAGAACTGGACACTACGACGCCGTGCATCACCGCCACAAAGGCGCGCTTCTTCCAGGATTGGGCGGACCGCGAAGCGAGGCTGAAAACGAGAAAAATGGAAGAGATAATGGTCAATCCGAGACTGTCAGATCAGCAACGAAAAGATCTGGTTAGATTCTACTCGCGGATCGCATTGACCGACGCAAACATTCTTGTTGCTTCAAAAACAATTTCCGATGCGGACACCCAAAAGTTCGTGAAAGACCAGGACATTGTCTCGATCGGCCTGTCGCCGGAGTTCTTCTCTAAAATGGAGGAGGAAGTTAGTCGAGGTAGAAGCATCAAGGATGCCCTAGGGGCGATTGCGCTGCGCTGATGAAAGTCCACCACCTATTGAGTTGGGTTGCACTGATGTGGGCGACCCAACCGCTTTTCGCAGTCGCAGCCGAACCGCCCAAACTATGCCGGCTGGAAGGAGCGACACGCGTGCCAGATAAGTTGGAGGCATTCGTCTTTTCGGGTACCGGCCAGTCTCCGGCTTGCCCTAACGGAGAATGCTGCCTTTCGAGGTCCTTCCGTGAGATAGTAATCACTGAACGCGCTATGCCAAACAGCGTCTGGACAAGAGCTGTTAAGTTTGATCACCTGTCTCAGGGCATATCCGGCAAAACATTTACTGCTACGCTAGTGGAGACTGACGGTCGGGACATCGGGCTATCGACCGAATTCTCTTTGGAGAACGTGAATATAATAACAGACAAGGATGGATTTGGCTTCCTTCCCGTTGTGGTACGTTTTACGTCCTCGGCGCCCACTGCAAAGGTGTATTTGACAAAATTTATTTACTCAGACCTCGATGGACTATCATACAGTTACGGGCCTTATTTTTACGTGACCGATAGAGCAACTCCGCGACATGATCTGAGGGATCGCCTTATGATGCGAGGCTTTACCGTTCGGGAATGAGCGCTGACAGGCTTCGAACACCGGGGAAAGCAACTGGAGAGCACCCGCGCCTGCGAGTTTGCTACAATTGACCTACCAATGAATATTTCCTCCAGACGGAGTTGGAGTCCGGCCTAGAGAAGGACGGACGGATGAAGGTGGCAAGGCTCACGGAAGCGCAGATTATGGGTGTGTTGAAGGAGCAGGAGGCCTGCGCAGACAGCCGATCTGGCTCGCAAGCATATCCGAGGCGACGATTTACAAAAGCCAAGTTCGGCGGCATGGAGGTGTCCGGGGCGAAGCGGAAGGCGCTGAGGAGGAGAACGCGAAGCTGAAGAAGCTCTTGGCCGAGCAGATGCTCGATGAGGCTGCGCTACGCGAGCTTGTATCAAAGGATGGTCGGGCCCGCCGCCAAACGCGCTGCGATGGCGCATCTGGAGGACAGGATGGGCCTGTTGGAGCGGCGGGCCTGTTCGATCGTGGGCGCGGACCTGAAGATGATCCACTACTGCTCTCGCCGGCCGCCAGACACCGAGCTTCGCGCCCGGCTACGCGAACTGGCCAACGAACGCCGCCGGTTCGGCTATCGCCGGCTGTTCGTTTTGCTGCGACGGCAGGGCGAGCCCTCAGGGATCAATCGGATCTACCGAGAGGAACGGCTCACTGTCCGCAAGCGTCGGCCGCCGACAAGCGGTAGACACCGGGAGCCACGGTTGAGGCGAAGCCGAACGCACGCTGGTCATTCGACTTCGTCTACGACCAGTTCGCCAACCGACGGCGCTTCCGCCTCCAGCATCTTCGACGACGACGGTAAGGAATGCCTGGGCGCGATCCCGGGCCCGTCGATCTCCGGACGGCGGGTGGCTCGAGAGCTGACGGCGATTGTCGAGCCGCGCGGCAAGCCGGGCTCGATCGTCTTCGACAACGGCACCGAGTTCACCTGCAATGCCATGTTGGTTTGGTGCAAGGACACGGGGATCGACTGGCGCCTCATCGCTCCGGGCAATCCGCAACGGGCAATCGGCTGCGCAACCGACCGGCTCCGCCGATCGCCCATTGCTCCACCTGCGCCAATCGGCGTACAAAACCCTGACTCTAACTGCCGCTGAATGAAAGTTCAGTGGCGGGTCAGCTTGGGGACAATGCCCTCGTAGTTGAGCTTGCTCGCGGGGGCGAACAACGCCTGGCCGCCCCCCGTGATGACCTCTGAAAAGGAGAAGATCCCCGAGATCGCGGTCCTCGATCAGCCGCTTGAGCACGCTCATCTAAGGGTCTCCTACGAGCATCGACGCGTCCAGCTTTCGTAGATGGGCCGACGACGGATTCAACAGAATGCTATCCGCTGAAACAGATGTTCGTCCTTGCCATCCGCTTCTCGCGAAGCCAACCTGCTCAGACGAGCCGCCCGGAGGACCGACGAAGTTGTCAAAAGTTACAAAGCGTCTGAGAGATATCCCGAGAAAACTGCCGGCGGCGGACCAGCTGGCCCGGGCGCTTGATATCTGTTCGGCAGGCACGGTCCCCGAATATGCAGCTTTTCGTCCTTGGCTCGCCAAGAAACTCAAAGGACAATCCGGAAAAGTCCCCGCCTCGGACCCCCTGGGTGCGCGTCAGAGCTTTGCAGCTTCAATCGCATTTGAGTTCGCTCGGCTGAGCGCAATGATGCGTCATGCGAAAGAAACGGACACCCCGCCTGATTTCAGGGATTTCCTTAAATTCAAATTGCTCATGTCCTTCTCAATGCAAAGCAAGCGGGGAGAAGACTTTGTTACTTCCCTATTAACGACCGATAACCTCGAAGACCACGAGATTACGAACAACTTATCATCGGCATCCCCGGCTCAGCTGCGCATTCGGCTGTTTACCGCGATGGATCGGAATCGCGGCCATGACGCCTTCATAATTCTCGGTCGCATCGAAGAAGGTGATCTCGAATATGCGTTTCTCAGATCTCTCTGTCACTTCCGCTCAGGACAGTTCGAGGAAGCTATCGAATATTCGAGACGTGTACCCTTGTCTGTACCGGACGGACCGCGTGCTGTCGAGATTCGTGCCAAGAGCCATGCCTATCTCGGCGAAGGCACTGCCGTGAGAGAAGCCATTAGTGCTCTTGCACAGGATGCTATTACTACATGCCAAACTTTGCTTCTGGCCGAGTTAACGGCGTATCATTCAGGAAGACCGCAGGAAGCCGAGGTAGCCGTCGGCGTCCACCCCGTTTTCGGGCACAAGCTGACGATTTCGGATGATGACGCCGGCTTTGGTGAATATCAAAAGTTCCACGTGAGGCTTCTCACCGCCTTCGCAGAGCGATGCGCGGAGATTGAAGAATCTCTATCGATCGAGAACGATGTATCAAAAGTGCCCGCCGACTGGGGCGCTATAATGTCAAGCGATCCAATCCTACAACGAAGTGCCATCGCTGTCGCTCTGGAGCCGCGCCTCGCTGCTGGGCCAAATGCACGCTCGCTGCCAGCGCTGGTGTTGGAATCTCTTTATCCGTCGATAAGCGAAGGCGATCGAGAAGCGCTGCAAGTACTCTTCCAATCGCTTTATCGCCTCGGCGCTTACGATGAATTCATGACTCAGTTCAAGGCGATCTGGTCTGAGCGTATGCGCGATGAAGGTTGGCTCGACCTTCTCGGACTCGGGTATCAGGTCGCAGTCATTCAAAAAGATCCTCTTGCAAGCGAACTCAAAACGGCAATCGATAATCTGGGTGCAAGGGACGTTCAAGCGAACGCAGACGAAATCGCGAACCGTCACTTAGTCGCGTCGCGCCTGACGCCTATGGGGCGGGAAGCGTATCGCCTCGCATGCCTCGCCATCGATGCTGCTGCCAAGCAGGATATGTTATGGCGTGATGCCGGACTGCTCGCTTTGGGTTTTTTCCGCATCATTGAAGTAGAGTTCAACGAGCGTTTTATCCGGCCGGTTGCCAAGTCCATCGCCTTACCCCAATTGGAAGCATTGATCGCAGCGGCATCGATCGAGGCAAAGAAGCCGTGGAAAGAGGCCCTCAAATCATTGAAAAGTGTCATTTCCGATCCTTCGGAGCGGCTGATGCTGGGTCCCCTCAGAAAAATGTGTGACGACTTCGCCCATCCGCCGCCGCAAATCGATGCGAGTCTGCGTGCCTTCATTTACTCGGCTTTCGACGCCCAGTTGACCCCGGCCGGGCGAGCGGCGTTCTATTCCCAACGACTGATCGATACGATTTCCTCCGGCCGAGTTAATAGCTACCGAAATCCGCCGGCGCACGGACGCTTTGTGCGTATGTCGGAGGCCAAGGAATGCCAGCGGCTCGTCAACGACAGCCTGAAAGAATACTTCTCATGGTTCGTGGATTACGCAGTTCACGCCGACGAGGTGATCGAATAACTAGTCTCGCTCTGCGCGGGAGTCACAGTATTGGCCCATCGCTTCCGCTGACGCGGCGCCGCACATATCGATTCGCAGGGACAGACCAAAAGGTTGCAGCCGGCGGTAGACCGACGCTTTTGACAAGGAGCCGGTGCTTCAACGTCGTTTTTGCTTTATAGCAAACGCGTGGCAATCCAAGAAAGCGCACTAAGCTCTAGTGCATTGGTGTTATGCCCTTCAATATCAATCCTCGCCGAGTGAGGATTTCCAGGCAGCGCAAACAACAATCTCCGGACAGAGCACCCTTTCCCCCTCGGTCCTGTGCGTCTGAAGCCCCGCAAGCACTCGCTGCTCCATCTCGTAGGCGCCGAGCGAAGAATGCCATTTCTGCTGCATGACCAAGTTCCACTTTTCGCCGAGAATCTCGTGCGGAACGTGCTTGTTGATGTCCTGAAGCCTTGCGGCGAGGTCCTGCGCGTGGCCTATCTTCCAGAGGTCGCGGCTGCCGAAGCGCATCGCATACGTGTACGCCGCCTCGGCGGCGCTCCTGGACATCTCTCCCAACCAGTCGGATGGGCGAGGGCCGGTGGTCGGCTTCGCAAACGCGGCGGCGAGACCTAGGAGACGCGGTCGATCCTCGGTGTGTGGTAGTACAATCTCGGTTTTTGGCAATGCCAGGGCTGTCGCGGCGTCGTCTGCATCGAGAAGCACGGCGCGCTCCGTTGCCTCGTAGGTAAGCTGCTCCTTCAAAACGTCGATGAGCTTGAGCCGCGGATCGTCGAAGCGCCACGCGCGAAGGATCGGCAGCGCCTTCGGACGGGCGAAAGTTCCGTCAGGATTAAGGTCGTGGGCACGTAACGCGGACCGATCGACGAAATCCTCGGTCGCCACCGGGATGGGCGCGAACTCGACGACACCCAGAAGTCGCCCCCGCTCTCTGACCGGCGTTGGTTCGCCCTGCGTGCCCACGAAGACCAGGAGGTCTCCCGGACCCCAGGAGGATATAAGCGTGTCGCGATTACCATCGATACCGAAGTCGGCTACGGGACACCTGACGGGGTCGAATTCGTAGCACCGCTTTGCGAAGACATGCATGACTAGGCAGGCTGCCTGATGTCGTCGAAGACCTCATCGAGATCGGCGTCGGAGACCGGCGGAGCCAACAGGCCCTTGGACATCTCGCGCTTCTTGGCGAGGAGCCGGTCCAACGACATGTCGAACGACTTGTCTCCCCACTTCGGGTGGCGCGCCAGCGGCACGTGGATGCTCACCGGCTTGGTCTGTCCAATGCGGTAGACGCGATCGTTGCACTGGTCTTCGACGGCCGGGTTCCACCACCGGCTGAGGTGAACTACGTGGTTCGCGGACAGGATCGTCAGGCCGACGCCGGCAGCCTTCGGCGAGAGGATCATCACATCGAACGCCTCTCGTCCCTCCTCGAAATCGTCGACGAAGGCCTGTCTTTTGGCTCCGGGCGTGCCGCCGTTGATGATTATCGGGCGCGGAATGCCCATTTCCGTGGCGATCGCCTCCGCCAGCATGCTCTGCATCGCGCGATGCTCAACGAAGACGAGAGCGCGTTCGCCACGACGCTGAACGTTGCGAAGTATCTCGAAGGTCTTCCCGAGCCTTGCGGACTGACCTATCCAGGCGAGGCACTCCACCCGTTTCGTCAGGTCGAACTTGCTGGGTTCTCCGGGAAACAGGCTGATTCCTCGCAGCCGCTGGACAGTTTCCAGTATGGCGCCTCGCTTGCGTTCGCCAGGCGCCAACGCCTTCTCGATCACGTCGTCGTAGTGCTTCGCTTGCAGCGCAGGCATCTCGACCGGATATGGGACAACTGTCTTGCTTGGTAGCGAGACCTTCACGTCCTCCTTCATGCGGCGAAGGATGATTGGCGGCGTGTTAGCATTCGGCTTCAGGAGCAGGTCGGACAGCGTGCGGTAGCGGTTGATATCAGCGTCTCGATAGGTTTTAGAAAACCTCTGCAAGTCTCCAAGAAGGCCCGGCGACACTCGGTCCATAATGGACCACAAGTCCTCGATTCGGTTCTCGATCGGAGTGCCGCTCAATCCGAGGACAAAGTCCGCGTCCATGGCTTTCGACGCCCATGTGTTCAGTGTGCCCGGCTCTTTGATCTTCTGAATCTCGTCGAAGACCGCGACGGAGAACCTGATCTTCCCGAACGCCACGTGGTTGTCCGCGAGCGTCTCGTACGTCGTTAGCACCCAGTCATGGTCAGCGATCTTCCGCCAGTCCAACGGCTCGATGTCTGCAGTGGCCGGCTCTGTATTCTTGAACTTACGGATACCTGATCCGAAGACGTCTGCCCGGTTAGGCCCGAGGGCGTCCGGCGCAAGATGCAGGCGCGCCTCCTTGATCCAGTTCTGGAGCAGTGCAGTGGGAGCGACTACGAGAATTGGAAGGGACCGGCTGCCCTTTTTGCGCGCTAAGGCTTCGGAGTTCTTGCGTATCCACGCGAGGAAGGCCAGCGACTGGAAGCTCTTTCCAAGCCCCATGTCGTCGGCGAGAAGGACACCTCGCCAGCCGGCAAGCCATGACCGGATCAGCCATTCGAAGCCTTCCGACTGGTGCGGCTTGAATGCATTTCTGCCTAGGCGTTCGGCGGGCGGGGTCGTTGCGACGCCGGCGCGCCGCGGGACCAGCGTGGCTTCGTAGCTGACGTCCTTGAAGTTGGTCTTGATTTGGACGACGAACGGGCCCTTGGGAGCCAGCCGCTCCGATTCGTCCACGCCGTATCGATTTTCCGCGTCGGGCGAGGTCGCCAGAGCGGGCTCAACAACGGCGCTTCCGACCACCTGCCCAAGTATCTCACGGGCCTGCTCCACGCGGATCTCGGTCCCCTTGAAGGCGACCTTGTCCCGCTTCTCCTCGTCGGCCCGACGGCACTCTTCATGCAGCTCCTCGACCTCTTTCCGCGTGATCTCGATATCGGAGTCGCCCAGGCGAACCGGAAAACGTTCGGGCAGCCATTGTGTGGAGGAATTCGACAGCCAGGAAAGCTCCGGCCGCTCCCAAAGCCCGAGCCCGGTCACCCTATCAGAATACTGGCGCGTCTCCACGAACAGCGCGCTGGTGAGGCCGTCGGATGCTCCGAGCCCGAGCCCTTTCGCGATGGCGGCGCGCGGGTTCCTGACGAACTCTCGCTTCTCCGCATCCGGCGCGGCGCGAGCACTCTTGACGACCTTCAACGCGCTCCTCAGATCCGGATCGATCAGCACGTATGTGGTGCGGCGTACCCGATAGGCGCGGCTGACTTCGTGCTCGCCCTCGAAGGCGCGCTGAAACGCAGACTGGTCGGTGGCAGCTAGAAGTCGATTGGCCTCCTCGTCGACCAGTTCGTCGAACGGGTTCTGGTCTGCTTCTCCGTCTGTATCGAGGGCCGGAGCGTTGTCGTCCAGGGATCTAGCCTTGCTTCGGCTCATGAGCACCGGAACAAAGTCTAGCGAGCCCGGCGCGTCCCGAACATCGAGCGAGAATGAGCCGGCCTGAAAGACAGTGAAGCTCTTCGTGAATTCATCGGCTTCCACGGTGGCCGGGTCGACGCGAGCGAGCGCCGCTGTGACGGCCGCCCACTTCTCCACCCTTTGCTCGATTGGCCTCTGCGCAACGGCGTTGAAGGCCTCGGCTGCGACGACGAGCTGGAGGAGCGCTCCTTGAAGAACGCCCGACCTTCCGCCCCATTGCAACAGGATGCCTGTCCGCTGCGGGTCGATGATTAAATAGCTTGTGTCTTTCCAGACGAGGCGGACGGAGGGATTGCTGCTGAGGGTGCCCGTGAACGAGACGTCCACCATGACCGGCGCAGGACCGGGTAGCCCGATCGCGCCGCCAAAGGAGGAGGTGAATTCGGCAGCCGTTTCGTTGGGAATCAGAAGCCTATTTCCATCCCACGTCGCGATCTTGTCTCGCGCGAGGGCGACCAGGCGGCGGGCGATCGGCTGCAAGTGGTCCCCGAGGGATGCCCACGCGTCTTGGCCAAGCTCCTTCGGCGCGCCGATACCGAGAGTTCGTGGTTGGACGAGCCGTACCGCGACATGTTCGTCTTCACACGTGGAAATAAGCTTCGCGCTCATGCTATCTCACCATGTATTCGCTCTGCATGATCCGCGTGTTTGTCAGGGCGAAGATTTCGTCAGCCACCTTGCTCTGCCAGCTATAGCCGTCCGGCGGCACGTGGTTGTATGCGCGCCTGCTCCAGCGGCGATCGGAATTCGGGACCATCACGTCACTGGACATGTAGCTTACGGCGTGGAGTGTCGGCGCGCTCGGATCCTGGGCGTCGTGCCAGATATTGCATCGGCCGTTGTGGCTCCACTCGGCGACCAGCCCGTTGCCTATGCGCAGGAGCAGGCATGAGTGGCCCCGCTCGATCGGCTTGCTGCCACCTCTGCTCCACGTCGAATAAGGAGTTTCGCCATCGAACATCCGACGGGCACGCGCCTCGCCAACCCTGTCGAAGATCACGCACGCGTCGGAGATCAGGTTCCTCTCGTAGACGGCGGTCCAGAAGGCCCTGCGGTATTTCCAGTGCCGTTCCAATGCGATCTCGTCGACGACGTCGAGGAACTGCCGCAGAGACTGCTCGATGAGCCAGCGCTTGACTACATCGGTGCAATTCATCGGCGACCACTTCGCCTGGCGCGTCCTTGGATCGCCAAATTTTCCAAGGAGGAACGCGAGCATGCGGTCGCGGACTGGTTTTTCCGGCATATTGCCCGCGTGAGGCAGGATGAGAGAGTCGGCCACCAGTCCACGATGCCTCTCGAACGGCGCGACGCCCTTTTTCTTGCCGCACCAGAACGACACGGCCTCCAGCCGATGGGCTGGTTGCATTTCGGTGGCTGCGATCTGGCGAAGTCCCGCCGCAAATGCCGCTTCGGCCAAGCCAGACTCCGCCGCCAGGTTTCCGATGCCTTCATTGGACAGGAGTTCGGATGGCGAAAGAAATCGGATGATAGCGGCTGAGGCTATGCGACCCGGGGCCTCGGCGACATCGAAGATGCGCAACGATTGGTGTGCAGCAGACCAGGCGCCGGCGAACTTGGGCGCGAGCCGGGCAAGACATTCGGCCACGGCCTGGAGCGCCTTTGAATCCTCAGGGAACCGTACGGCATAGGCGGCGGCGAGCCTGCGGAAATGCGACTTGCGCGAGAGCGCTTCCACGAGGCGCAGATATCGATCGAGTAGTCCCGGTTCGTCCGCGAACGGACGCACGCCGTCCCAGACACACCACGGTGCGCGGAGCAAGTCCGACGAATTCGGGGGCAATCCCGCGCCGAGCGCACGTCTGACCCGGTCCGCGATCTCATCGAGATCCGGCGGAGATCGAGTTTCCACTGATTCGGTCGGCGGGCGAATGGCGTTTGCCGCGGCCTCGGTGGCGAGCTGCCTAGGAGCATCGAATCGAAAACTGCGAAACGCCCGCAGGTCCTCCAAGGCGGCCTTCAGCGGCATCGAGACGTCCCTTCCTGGTTGAGCCGCGCCATGCGCTCGATCTGCTGCCGAATTTCGTCATTGAGCGTTTTGATCGCGCGAATGTCGTCGATGCCGTATTTAGTCTCGGCGTCCATCACGAACCGGAGATCGATGCGCCGGTTTCTGGCCCAGGAGTCCCTGCCGTCTACTGCTGTGATCGGACGCGTGGACGAGTACCCAGCGACAGAAAGAATCTGCTCGCCGCGGCGGTTCCGGAACTGCCGAAGCTCGGGTTGATCGGCGAGGATTTCGCGATACGTGTTGGTCGCACGTTCCGTCGAGAGTTGCCAATTATTACGATCGCGCTGGACAGGGTCGGCCACTCCCGTGGAGTCGGTATGACCTTCCAGGAAGACCGTCTCAAGAACCGCGCCGCGATGGCCGGAACAATGGTCTGTCGCACCGTTTTGGCAGGCTGAGTAGCGCTGGATAATCGGCTCGAGTACGCGCGCTATCCGCGCAACGTTTTCCCGCGCGGCAGAGTCCAGATCGGACTTATTCGGATCGAATCGGATGGCCCGCTCAGACAACCGAACTACACCATTTTGCTCGTCAATCTCGACTTGCTGGATGCCTTGCGCCTCGAGCTGCGATTTAATGTCAGTGAGCAGTTTCTGGCGCTGGTCGGCCGCGATCTGCAAGGCCTCAATCGGCCCGCGGATCGTCTGCTGGACCGACGCGATCTTCGTGTTGACGTCGGCACTAAGTGCGGCGTTTTCTTTGACGACTGCCTGGAGGCAATTACGGATGCGTTCCGCGTCCTCGTCACCCTTCCTGAAATTGAGCGCGAACATCATCAGCATGATGATGAACAAGAACAGCATGCCGACCATCATATCGGTCATGGAGATGAAGTAGTTCTCGTCCTCCGTTTCGTGGCTCGATTCCGCACTCAGTTCGATCTCGCTCATCGAGGATTACTCCGCGGCCACTCGCTGCGTGATCCTACCCAGAAAGTCCTGTAAGGCCTCCGCGATGTCTGTGGTGTTTGCCTCCAGCGCCGCCGCTGCTCCCGACAGACCGGTTATAGCCCGCCCACAGTTGGTGTCGATCTGACCGACGAAGTCCTTGATGGACTCCTGGTACCTGTTCGACTCCTCGATGATCGCAGCGACCGCTGCTGCCAAAGACGCGTCGACGCGTTCGAATTTGGTGGAATACTCGCTCCAGAGCTTCTGGAGGGCCTGGTGTTGAACGATGAGCGTTTCTGCGAGCTGCCGCGCGGCGCCTTGACTTTCGTGCAGCTCGACGACGGAGGCGCGTAGCGACTGCGACATCTCTTGGGCTGATGTTGCGATCTGCGACGAGGCATGCACAAGCGGCTGGGTCGCCGCCCCAACCGCCTCCGCGGCCTTTCCAAACGAGAGGGCGACGCTCTCCGAGCGTTCAGTGCTCTGGCGGACGCTTTCCGCCTGGCGGCCCATGGCGGCTTCCGCTTCCTTAAACGTGGTGGACAGTCGCTCCACGTCAGAGCGCATGGTCGAGAGGACTTCTCCAAGCCCCGTGCGCAGCGCCTCGGCCGTCTGCGAGGCGGCTTTGGAAGCCGCCTCCACAACGCCATCGAGGGCCGCGCGCGAGCGATCCACGGAGGCGTTCGCCTCCGACGCCGCCATCTCGGTGACCTTGCGCAAGTGCGCCTGGAGCACGTCCATCTGTTCCTGCGATCGCTGGCGCATTGCCTCTTCGGCCGTACGGAAGCCCTCTGCCGCGCGAGCAACTTCGGCTCGAACCCCGTCGAGCATCTCGCCGATGCCCGAGCGAATGGCCCCAGCGCCCTCCTCCGAAGCCTTCGCCGTCGCGTTCGCCAGCTTCTCGATCACCTCACGAGATCGGGCGGCAGCCTCCGCGGATTCGCGCGTCATCACCTCCTGGAGCCCCGACATGGCCTGCGTGAAGCCATCCATCTGATTGCCGACCTTCGCCAGCACGTCCCGCAGACCTTCCTCCATGATTCCTGTGGCACTTCTCGACGCAGCTTCTGTACTGGCCTGAACTAGATGCCGGGCTTCCTGAGCAGCCGACGTGAGGGTCTGGACCGCGTGTTCGACCGCCTCCTTTCCACCGGCGCTAGATTGTGAAAGCTTCTCGGTAGCGTCTGAGACCAGACGCGCGAAGTTGTCGGTCGCGCTTTCGATCTTTGCCGCGAACGCGTCTCCTGTCGAAGCCAGCTTCTCCTGCATGGCTCGAATAACTTCGCCACTGTTGGCGAGGGCTGTCGATATCTCGCGCAACTCCCGCCCCGCACTGCCCTGAACCACTTCGCTGAATTGCTCCAACAGCCCTTCAGTGCCTGTCTTGCTCGCGTTCTCCATCTGAGTGGCCGTTGCCTCGAGCGTTCGCGAGAGTGGCTCGACGGCTTCAGCGACCGCCGTTCCGATCGTTGGAGCGATCGCCGCACCCAACTTCTGGAAGTACTGATCCGTATTCATCTCGCGAAGCTGGAGCAGCTGCTGCTGGCCGAGATCCAAGTTTTTGATCGCCAGCGCCTGGGCCGAAACGGCGGATGTGCGCGCCTCCAGCACCCGACAGAACCGCTCAAACCCCATGTCAATGAGGATGCCGTATGACCGAAAGAAAATGCTCAGTACGATGGATGAGAAAAGCCCTGCAATGGACGTAGAGAACTTGAAGGTCGCTGCGTTCAGAAGCTCGCGCAAGGACTGCGTCATGTCGTTTGCGGAGGCGCCTGTGCCGTGGGAAGCCTTCGAGAGAGCGATTACCAAACCGACGAAAGTGAGGAGCAGACCGAGCCCGACGAAGTAGCCTGGAATGCTTGGCATGAGGCGCAGACTGAACATGTGCTCGCGCGCCAGGCCGGAATTGAAGAAGTTCTGGGGACGGACCGTCGCGAATCGAATGACCCGACCATTCACTTTCTCGCTGACGTGGGTCTTTGAATAGGCGAACCAGGCAGTGCCGACGAGCGGATCGATCGCAAGCGACTGGTTCAGCGCGTCGTAGTTAGCCTCGAATTCCTTCTGGTCCTTCAGCTTCTCCACCTTGCGACGGGCGCGCCACAGGAGGAACCGGACGGGAAATACATCGCCCAGAAGTAGTGCGAAGGCAATGGCGACAGCACAGCGCACAATCTCCGAGGCGAGCGCGTAGGCAAACTCGGGCCGGCTTACGTTATCGATGTTGCTTCGAGCGACTTCCTGGAAAATCTCGCGAACCAAACTAGAATTTGCATGCTCCACGATGAGCGGCACATGAGCTGACATCGCGTAGAAGGCAACAAAGACGCCGACGAGAATGGGCGCTCTGATCAGCGGTGACCAAAACAATCTTGCAGTCGAGATCAAGAATAACGCCCCCGAACTTATTCCGGATAGAGAGGAACCGCCCCCGGTCCGATCGCCCCTGCAGCCTTCAGCTCATCGATTCTTGAAGAATAGTCTTCCGCGCTCGGTGAGCTTAGGCTGGCCACCAATAACAGAACATTTCAAGAACCGCTTCGATCGGGCCATCTTCTAAGCGGTTCTAATAGCTGCGTGTGCCGCTGCAAATAACAACTTACGTGGTTTCCTAAGCTTATGGGCAAAAAAATCACTCATGCTGTCCACCAAGGATCGCGCTTGTGTGTGGCGCGTAGCTGGCACCACATAGTGCCCCGCGCTAGGTCCGCATTTGCTCGAATGGAGAAATGCCCCATCCGTGATTCTACGGGGGTTCGGACGCGACGAACCGGCGCCTAATGCGTAACTTTCCGCCCCAAGGCGCGCCCACTCAAGAGTGCCACACAAAACAGTTCGTCGGATCAAAAAATTCAATAGAGCAGGCAAAGCAGATTGCCGTCTCAGTTCAATCCTTTCCGGCAGCATTCACCCTCCGGCAAAAGTCGCGTCCGAGTTGGGCAAAAGATAAGAGGCGCGACCTAAGTAGCAGCGTCGCGCCTCTATCCTCATGTGTATTCCGAGGCGGTATCGTGGGTTCGCCAGTTCATCGACTCATCGATCCGGCGTTGCACCAGGGTGGCTAGCGCTTCGGGATCATGACCGCTGCCGTTGATATGAATAGCTACCGGTCCCATCGACCGAACGTCTCCCGCACCGACACCAACACCAGGCGATGAAGGAGTGGGAACGTTCTGGATCACGCTCGCAGGCGGCACTTGGGAGGTGACGCCCTGAGGCACGTTGACGCCAGAACCTGCGCTGCCACGTCGAACCATGAGATTATGATCAGCATCGATCCAGTGCTCCCGCACCGAGTCGTTATCGTTGCCGGCAAGCATCTTTACTTGGAGACGACCATTGTGCATGCGCGTCTCACCCGTCGCTAGGCCAACGTGACCTCCGGTTTGCATGTAGCCTTTGCCGCCAGTTTGAAGCAGAACGTCACTCCGCATGACTTTCGCCGGATCAATGGCACTCCCATAGCGCTGAAACGAATTCGCAACTGCGCTACCGGTACCCTTGCCTCCGGCGGCCTCGATCGCCTTGTTGACGAAGCGAGCGCACCAGGCGTTGCTTCTGCCGCGAACATCACCGCCAAGAGCCGCCGCCAACACTCGGTTGTCGGTGTACTCGTTCATGCCCTTGTACTTCTCAGCCCAGGCGACAGCGTCGCCCGTACCGGCAAATCCAGCGCCAGCACCAAGTGCATTCATCTGCTTACGGACGCCCGCAGCCCAACCGCCGTTCAATCCACTTGGATCATTCGCGGCGCCCGGTGGAGCATAAGTGCTACCCATCTTGTCGAGATCGGCACCGGCTCGTCGGTAGTTCTTCGCCACGACTGACCAGTCTTGCTGATCCCCGCGTCGAGATCGGCAAACCGCATCTTGCGAGCCATGCCGGTTGCCGGGTCCATGATGCCACCTGGGTTGTTGCCCGAAAGCACGACGCCGTTCCCCGTTTCATGTGCGATGATGCCGGCCAGCAACGCGGATGGAATACCGTTCGTCCTGGCGGCGGCGACGATTTGGTCATACTTGCCAGCGAGGGCGGTGCCGGCGAAGGCGGACCGGCTGATATCGTCAGCACCTCCGCTGAAGGACGGAATTTTGTCGCGCCTGATGATGCTGTCGGAATTGAACGAGGGGAGCGCTTGACCTGGGATGCTCTTCATCAAGCCAGGTACGCCGTCAAAGAAGTTGCGTCCGCTAGTCTGTCTCGCACCGCGCCCCGAACCACCCATAGTGTCATTCGGCCTGCAATATTGACCCCCTAAGCCGGGGGATCGGCGTCCAAAATTGCCCCCCTGTAGATTGGTCTGTTGCGCTGCCTGCTTTGGAATGAAGCAGGTGGTCGGGGATGCTGGTCGTGGAGACGATTGCGCGGATTCGGCGCGAGCACTTCATCAAGGGCAAGACGATCAAGGAGATCGCCCGCGACCTGAAGGTGTCGCGGAACACGGTCCGCAAGGTGCTGAGGTCCGGAGAGACGTCCTTCGAGTACGAGCGGCAGGTGCAGCCACGACCAAAGCTGGGGCGGTGGGCATCGGAGCTCGATAGGCGCTGGCGGCGAACGCGACCAAACCGGCTCGTGAACAGCTGACGCTGATCCGGATCTTCGAAGAGCTGCGCGGGGGCAGCTACGACGGCGGTTACGATGCCGTGCGCGTTACGCCAGGCGGTGGAGCAAAGAACGCGGGCAATCGACCGCGGCCGCTTATGTCCCGTTGAGCTTTGCCCCCGGCGAAGCCTACCAGTTCGACTGGAGCCACGAGGTGGTCTTGCTGAGCGGCACCACGGTGATGGTGAAGGTCGCCCATGTCCGGCTCTGTCACAGCCGCATGCTGTTCGTGCGGGCCTATCCGCGGGAGACGCAGGAGATGGTGTTCGACGCCCACGACCGGGCGTTCGCCCTGTTCAAAGGCACCTGCACCCGCGGCATCTACGACAACATGAAGACCGCCGTTGAGACGATCTTCGTCGGTAAAGGGCGTCTCTACAATCGCCGCTTCCTGCAGATGTGCAGCCACTATCTGGTCGATCCGGTCGCCTGCACGCCAGCGTCGGGCTGGGAGAAGGGGCAGGTCGAGAACCAGGTAGGGCTGGTCCGGGAGCGCTTCTTCACCCCGCGGCTGCGGTTCAAGAATCTCGACGAGTTAAACGCCTCGCTGCTCGACAAATGCATCGCCTACGCGAAGGCGCATCGCCACCCGGAGCTGGTCGATCAGACGATCTGGGAGGTGTTCGAAGCCGAACGTCCCAAACTCGTTCCCTATGCCGGGCGCTTCGACGGCTTCCATGCGGTAACGGCGTCGGTCTCGAAGACCTGCCTGGTGCGCTTCGACAACAACAAGTACTCGGTCGCAGCCAGCGCAGTCGGACGGCCGGTCGAAGTTCAAGCCTATGCCGATCGCATCGTGATCCGTCAGGATGGACGTATCGTTGCCGAGCACCCGCGATCGTTTGTCCGCGGCGATACCGTCTACGACCCCTGGCATTATGTGCCGGTGCTCGCCCGCAAACCCGGCGCCCTGCGCAACGGTGCTCCCTTCAAAGACTGGGTGCTGCCAGCCGCGATCGAGCGGATTCGGCGCAAGCTTGCCAACACCGACGATGGCAATCGGCAGATGGTCGACATCCTCAACGCGGTGCTGACTGACGGTCTGTCCGCGGTGGAAGCGGCCTGTGCCGAAGCGCTCGGTCATGGCGTCCATTCCGCCGATGTCGTGCTCAACATCCTGGCCCGTCAACGTGAACCCGCCCCACCGGCCAACATCATGACGCCGGCCGCACTGACGCTCCGTCATGCACCGATCGCCGATTGTGCCCGCTACGACAACCTCCGGAGGACCATCTGATGGAACGAACTCAAATCTTCGACCTCATGGGCGAACTCAAGCTCTACGGTATGAAGGCTGCGAGATCATGGCAACTGCCGTCAAGCGCCAGCACGAACCCCAGCGCATTGTCGGCCACCTGCTCAACGCCGAGATCAACGAGAAGCAGGCCCGCTCCATCAAATACCAGCTCACAATTGCCAAGCTGCCGCTTGCCAAGGACATCGCCGACTTCCAGTTCGATGGCACGCCGATCAACCAAACGCTGGTCAATGATCTCGCTGGCGGCGGCTTCATCGCCCAACAACGCAACGTCGTGCTGGTTGGCGGCACCGGCACAGGCAAGACCCACCTGGCCATTGCCATCGCCAGAAGCTGCATCCGATCTGGTGCCCGCGGCCGCTTCTTCAACGTCGTCGACCTCGTCAATCGCCTCGAGACCGAGACCCGCAACGGACGGCAAGGACGGCTCGCCGAGCATCTGACCCGGATGGACTTCATCGTGCTGGATGAACTCGGCTATTTGCCCTTCGCCCAGTCCGGTGGCCAGCTTCTCTTCCACCTCGTCAGTCGGCTCTATGAGCGCGCCTCCGTCATCGTGACCACCAATCTCGCCTTCGGCGAATGGCCGAGCGTGTTCGGCGACGCCAAAATGACCACCGCGCTGCTCGATCGATTGACCCATCACTGCGACATCGTCGAGACCGGCAACGATAGCTGGCGGTTCAAAAGCCGAGACGACGATCACGCCACCCGCGCTCGTCTCGCCTCCGCTATCCCGGCCAGCTCCGACGAGACGAGCGCTACCAGCAAAGCCCGCCGCGCAGTCAAAATTGGACGCCGATGAGGGGTCAAATTTGAACGCCGATTGACACACCGTCGAAAATGTAACGCCCCACACGCTCCGCCACACGGCGGCGACGTGGTTGATCCACCAGGGTGTCGATCTATGGACGGCGGCCGGCTATCTGGGCATGACGTTCGAGGTGTTGGAACGGGTATACGGCCATCACCATCCAGACCATCTGGCGGACGCGGTACGGGGTATCACAGCCAAGCGGCCCATGAAAAAAGCCGTGGTCTGATATCAATCTTGGGCTATTTCTTGGGCTTGAAAAAAGTGCAAAACGCTAAGTATCTGAAAGTCTTGGTCGGAGTGGCAGGATTCGAACCTGCGACCCCTGCGTCCAACACGCGCAAGGCGCGGCATGGCCGCGATAAGGCTCTTGGTATAATCAGACTGTGGATTACGAAAAATCTCTTCAGTGGTGCCACTATCGACGATTCTCCCCCGGCGCATAACTATGACGCGGTCGCTGATATG
>Ga0214543_1004384_pt1 | contig 26830 bp, 15 predicted proteins | sample CNSS2metaG_FD_160094 | JGI IMG/M metagenome (GOLD analysis project Ga0214543, IMG submission 160094) | Root nodule microbial communities from cowpea collected in UCLA plant growth center, Los Angeles, California, USA - CNSS2 | ecosystem: Host-associated > Plants > Roots > Nodule | place: USA... | reverse complement strand
GTCCTCCTCTTCCTCGAGTTGCGGCCATAACAGATGATTCTACTCGAGCATGAAATTCTTGAATTTCAAGTGTTGGGACTTTCGGGACACGAATCATACGCTGGATCAGGGTGTCCATGGAAGGGACTTCATGAGAGGTCAAAAGTTTATCTCTAATGTGATTGAAGTCTAGATGAATGACGCGAAGAATCATCACCATATAGTATTTGTCCAGCTTCTTCTTCATTTCATCTGAAGCGTCGACTTCGAGAAACATCCGCAGGTCTTCCACGGCTAATTGTGCTTCATTCACGAAGGAGATCATGTCATGATTGATCATTTTCAGAGATGCCAACTTGTCCGCCGAATCATATAGGCGTTGGATATCGTTGGCATAGATATTCTGAGTCCTCTTCCAAAATGAGTGACATGTTTTGAATGCCCTAAGAGACATTAACAGTCTCGGCTCCACGGATTGCCACAACAAGGCACACAATTGAAAATCTGCTTGCTTCCACTGTTTAGCTTTTTCTTGAGGCACATGGCTTCCGTCTTTCTCAAGGTGGTTATGATGTCCTTGACCAAGGAACCACATCTCGACGACAGCGGACCAGGAGAGGTAATTTTGTCCATCTAGCTTCTCAGAAGTAATGGAAGGACTTCCAGAGAATGAAATAACACTTCCAAAGGCCATTTCTGATCAAGGGAACAAAAAATAGAGAGTAGAAACGCAAAAAATAGTGGAGATTTTTAAACGACCGAGGGAGATGTCCGCAAGGGTGACATCTTGACCTCACTGAATCGGAGTTTTGAGGGTTAGAACAACAACAAAAGACTCCGGCGAGAGCTACAGAGGTGGCACTGTGACGTTCCGATCAGCAGAAGGCGACGCGTGGGCTGCACGCGCCTGTTCGCAACGGAAAAGACGCGACGCATGGCGGCGCGTGGACGGGAGGCTGGTTCCGGCACTGGTGGGGGTGACTGTCACTCGGAGCGGTGCTCCAGATTCAGTGGTCCCCGGCGAAAACTGAGGTGGCCAGAGACGACGTGCCTATTCGCAGCGGAGAAGATGGGGCGCGTGGTGGCACGTGGACAGGAGGCTGGTTCTAGCACCGGTGGGGGTGGCTGTCGCTCGGAGAGGCGCTCCAGATTCAGTGGTCGCTGGTGAAAACTTAGGTGGCCGGAGACGGCGGCCGGCGGCGAACAGTGGTGGACGGCGGCGGAACAGTGGCAGATAGTGACGATTTTGTGAACAGTGACAGTGGGTAGCTTTGGATAGTGTTTTATGGCAGTGAACAGCTGCATACAGTGATTAACAGTGACAGATGGCGACGGACAGCTGCGGACGATGGCAACAAGTGTCGATGGACAGACCAGACGGAAACCAGAGCGGGATCGACCCGCTCTGATACCAAGTTGAGATTAAAACAGACAAAATATGTTTGAGGGCTTAATTAGACCCCTCTACTGTTCCTGATATTTATATATATGATGAAGGAGATACAAAGAAGTTGAAACATTAAAGGCTGCAACTAGGTGCTAGGTTAGAGGTTATCCAACACTCAACCTCCTAGCTTACACATCATGATTGTCTAGATATACTAATTACTTCTACACTAACAATATTATAGAATTGAAAAATATGAAAGTGAGGAAATGAATGAAAGCAATGTATAATTTACTAATCTAAAACCCTCAGCTTTTCCAAATGTTGCAATTTTGTAGAGCAAGCCAAAAGTAAAAAATCCACAAAATCAAGCAAACAAACATGGGTTCTTTTTTCACTATGTGAAATAGGGAATAAAAAAGTTACTTTTTTTGTGAAATGGGAACCATGAGTGAAGAAGGGAAGGGTTGTGGTATGTGGTAGGGTGAAGGTTCAATAAAAATGCAACAATAGTGTGCAGTAACACGAGGGTGAAGGTTCAATAAAGATTCAATTTATATATTCATATTCTCTTCCCTTCTTTCTCATGCATTATATTTGATGTATCTAAATCTAAAATTGTTATAAATATGAGATATAATAGAGGGAAATTTATTTTAATTCTTTTGTATTATGCTTAGGTATAATGGTCATAAATACCCTCTATTATAATTACAAATTTTTCCAGAAAATGCTATATTGTTCTATTATAGCGCAATACATAAAGACACTTGAACATAATTACAATCACAAGTAACAATCATAGAGTTGAGGTTTCAAGATTCCATCACGCTGACTCATACAATGTGGATATACGATTATAAATATGTGCTCCATTATAATATCACTGGAAGACACTAACTACAACCAACAATGGAAAAGGAAGGGATCATACCCTTAAACTCAAATAAAACACAGAGGCGGTATGATTTTTTATTTTTTATTTTTGTAAAATAGGAGGTTATAGGTGAAAAACATGTTGCAGAAAGGAAATGCCTTTATATGTTCTCAGAGGATTTTGTTTATTTATAATTTGTTTTGTGGCTTCAACTTTCCATTGTGTATTAGCATTTTTAGTTAGGGACACCTTGCGTTCTAGTTAGGAATTTTATTATTACTAAATTCTTTTGATTATAAAAAAAAATCCAATCAAAAGGATGTCCAGAGGTAGGAATGTGAGTTCTTGTCTGCTTTCATTGCCATTGGGGTAAAATCTTATTTAGTGTTACGAGAAATTTCATTTAAAAAGCTCATACATTATCTTATGACAAATTTTTAAAATATCTAACATAATAAACAATAGAGATTGATAGATGATATATCATATCAATTATCACAGCAATCATGCGTATAACATTATTTGAAAGACCTTACGAATCACGTCAGGTTACAATTTAAAACTAGAGATTAGAAAGTTTTACTTACATTGCCATGCTTTATAAAAAAAAAAAAAAATCGAGTCAAATATTTATTTACTCTAATGATATGTTATGGATAATATTCAATATTTGATAATTTATAATCATAAATTTTACTCGTTGGATTTTATCTGCGTGACTCAGTCTATATGTAAATTGATCAGTATAACAAAATTTGAGTGCAACATAGCAGCTAGGTGTGTACAACTTTTGCATATGAATTGTAATAACGTTTATATTTAATTATAATTTCAATATCCTTTTATAATTCATTATTTTAACAGATTTGGTGTAAGTATAATTATTGTCTTCCTAGGCTTCTTACTAAACATATTTGTCCAGTTAAAGTATAAGTTTCTTTGACTTGATTAATATATATCTATTCATGATAACAAAATTAATTCCATCTATTCCTTTCTATTTCTGCATGCAAAATTTTCAGCCGAATGAGAAGGATAACGTGACAACAATCGCCTTAAAAAATGTCCCCTCTTCTAGTTACCATAATTATTTTAATCAAATCTCTAATGTGCATTTCTCTACCTCTAGTTTACTTTAAATTTCATTCATATATCTTTCAAAATAAAGGATAAGCAATAAATAATGCCCTGAAGCTTGTAAGAGATCATTTATTTCAATTCACCAAAAGATACCATTTATTAGATGCAACAGTTACTTACATGCAAGTTAAGAAGACTGCAAAAAAGCATGACCGAATGTCAGGTGCAAAATCGATGAAGTTATGCTCAGTAGCACTAAACATCGAGAATTGTGATTATTAAGTCGATAAGAAATAACTGCAAAATTCAGATTCACATTTCTTAAGTTCCTTATGACTGACATATGGAAGAATGCCTCCAAGGTCGAATAAGCAAAGTTCCACCACCTGAAAAGACGACATGTTATACACACTAATCCATGGTAAGAAAAAGGGTCTCCAAGTGTATTTTTCAAAAGCTAAAACGACTCAACCCCAAGCAAAACCTGATTACAGAGCTCACTTAGGTCTTATAATTGCAATCATAAAAAACTGAACATGAATCAAGGAAAAGCATGTTACCTAAGGTTCAAACGTACAGTTCGGGTGCCAGTTGTTGACTCAAATCATACGCGTAAATGACGAATGGCACTATACAGATGGTAGGTCACGGCTAAAGCAGAAATCTCCATGACAAGTAGGTTTAGTTTTGATGAATAAAATATGAACTGGTAGAAATAGTCATAGGTGAGGCTAACCGAACCCATTTTTATATATATCATATAAAAAAGCAAAATGACAGCGGCTAAGAAAGCTCCAGCAATTCTATTAAAAATTGAGAGAGTTGAAGAGAGTTGAGGCTGATAAAGAGGGAGATGAGGAGATAATGGACGAAGACCAGATGGGTTTGTCTCACTGGTTTTACTTGCGACGTTACTCATGCAACGTTTATGACCAATCATTCCAAACGTGCCAGCTTCCATACTTCTCTCAAAACTTCTAGCCATCACAGTATTGACTCCCTTATGAGTGAAACTGTCATCAGCCAAGTAACAGAAGACAAATGGATTCAACTAAATCATAGATAACTCACAATATAGGAACTCACCATTAGCATTGGACTCTGAGCAGCAGAAACTCTAGTGCCATATCTAGCTCCAGCCAGCACAGTGGTATCCAGTCCAGAAGCTTTATACATCTGGCATAAAAGAACAATTCCACAGGATTAGAAACTAAACAGAGCTAAATTAATGGTGTATCACATTTTCAGGCGTAATGGTGTGCACTAGTTCAATTTTTTTGTCTTAGAGAATGTTGAGAGGATTAATGACAAAATAGGTCACATAGGATGGTACTACTTCAGTACCATGCTGAGAAAAGAGAAACCGAGAAATAATATAATGAATTTCGTGTGTTGTACATACACAAATATTCCTGTTTATAATGAGAAAAGAATACAATATCCCTATCAAATATTTGGTAAGATATGTCCCTATCGAATCATATCATATCTTTCAGTTTAATATAATCAAATCATATCTCTAACACTCCCTCTCAAGTTAGAACATATGTATCATGAGACAAGCTTGTTAAAAATGTCATCAACACAAAACCACATGAGAGACTTGGCAAACATGTCAATTGCCAAAGCTGACCAAGCTATTAGATATTTCCTTGATGTGACTTTCTCTGCTAAAATGACAATCAATCTTCAATATTTGTCCTTTCAAATCATATCTTTAACATTTCCTCTAAAATTAGAATATATATGTATCATGAGTCAAACTTGTTAAAAATTATTAGAGGACACTACGTCTACTAAAAAGCAAAAATGCTCAAAGAACACAACAATTGCCGGAAAGCAAAAATGATCAAAAAGACTCCGCAGCCTGGGATTAGGTTTTGATGACTGTTCGTCTAATGATGACTGGTGGATTATTGAAGATCGCATGAGCAGAATGAGGATTAAGTCTGGATGAAAACTTAGTTCCAATCCAAGTTGAAGAGGATGAAACCACACCTCAGAACGATTTAGACATTAATAATTTGAATGGTGAAGGGGATAGAATTGGAAATGGAGTTGAACATCTCTTGAGCAATTTCGATTTAAACTTGCAAGATTACTTGCATTAAATAGAGCTACTGGATTATTGTTTGTTGTTAGGATGTTCTGTTGTTATCAGCAGAATCTCATGTAAATCCTGGTTTTATGTTGTCTATTGGAGCCTCTCCAAAACCTACGGACTCTGAATGATAATGAATGTAAATTGGTGCAGCTTCCAGATAAAGTTAAGGTGGAAAGGATTTCTGGATTGAATAAACCTACCTTAGAACCTATTGCACGTATAGAAAGAAAAAGAGATACACTTGTTTTATACAAACTGCTTGAGGATGCAGAATTAGACAGGAAATATAATTTAAGAGAATTGGATAGAGAAATTGGCCCTTATTCTGCGGAAGGTTTTAATGAACAGGTTATAAAGCTGTCTCCCCTTGATGTACAATATGCTGATGCTCTAACCTTGGTTTGGCAAAATCAAGCCCTGCCGCGTAACTTTTTAATCCAGCAGTTGCAAGAGGACCAAATCTCAATGCATGAAATTCTCCTGCAGAGTTCCGAGTACTTTTTGCACACAGGCACCAAATTATATTATCCTCCAGAACATGTGATTTTTTTAAAATAAGTTGAAGACTTGAGCAGGTTGCTAGCATCTTTTGATCACCAGCTGAAGGAAAGTAGTTTGCATTTGGCACTGGGAGAGAATGCAAGGGGTAGAGCAACGTCGGTTACTGCACAGATATTGATAATTGCGGCTTGTGGTGGACACAAACAATAAACTTTTGTAACCGATACACAAAATAATAACTTGAGTGGAAATTTAATTCCTTCTACAGCCTGGATGCAAATGATTCTATTAGGGTTTTCTTGTCCCTTGCTGGTACTGGACCCTTCACCATTAGATGTAAAGAATGCATGACTAAATGGGGGACTTGGAAGAAGAAATGTTTAAGTCCACCACTAGGCTTTGGTACGGATGGCAAATAAGCTTATCCCCACGAGTATTATCAGAACCCGTCCCGATTCTGATGGAAAATCCCTACATTGAATGGGTATAAATATGGGTAATAACTAATTTTTTAAATTGGGTATGATGAAGATGTACATATTTATCTTGTCCCCACTCTTACACCGTCTCCCCCCTCGTACCTGTCCCCATTTTAAATTACTAAAACACTCATAATTTATTAAGTAACCTAACAAACTTATCTTCCCTAATCTTTCTTGTTCTTTATTTCATTTCATTTGAAAAACCCTTATTTCTTTCTTTTGCCACACAATTTTTCATTCTCTCTCTTAATTGTTGTTCAACTTGTTCAATATTTACAAAGTTCACTCAGGTCCCTAAGGTACTTTCTCTCTTATTACAATCTTAGCTACACATTTTTATTTTCTGATATGCAGTTTTGTTCAAATGATGTATTCCATTTGAGGAAACACAAACCTCAATTTCATTAAATCAAATAGTTTTTAGGAGACACATTTGATTATTTCTGACTATTTCTACTACTTAATATTTTTATTGACTGTTCATTTTGTTTTTAAATGAGAATACCTCAATGTCAAGTTTTCAATCGCATAAACCTTATAATGTGCATCTTTTTGACATTGAATTGTTGATAATGTCATATTTTCTTTTTCGTGATTTTTTTTTTTTTGTAAAAAAAGTCATTTAATTAATATTTTAAACAGTAAGGGAGCGGTCACAAAATGTGCATGCAAATATACTTATTACCTGATAGGGATGGAAATGGGACAAAAATTTCATACCCGTTGAATATGGGAATGGGAATGAAATTTTACTTTGGTGATGGGGATGATATAGTCAAACCCACTCCCTCCCTCTTGCCATCCCTAGGCTTTGGTGGGAAATTAAAGTCTAACCAAGTATGCAAGCTCTAACTGTGTGGTTCAAACGCTTTAGAACTACAATGACCATACAATGTTCAATAAACACATGACCAATAACAAAATTGTTGCTTTGATTGTACATGTTGATGACATTTTTATGACAAAGAATGATTGGTGAAATTTAGCATTTTAAGAAGAAATTGGATGTTGCATTTGAAGTTATAGAACTTGGTCCATTGTACTTGAGTTTGCTCACTCAAAGAAAGCAATCTTTATTAATCAAAGGAGATATATACTAAATTTTCTCAAATAAGTTGGCTTATGGGGTGTTAGTTAGTAGTATATCCTAAATTTTATCGGACGAAATTTAGTCAATTGGAGAAGTAAAAACAAAGTGTGGTGGCTAGGTAGGAGTAGTGCAGAAGAAAAATATAGATAAATTGTGGTAATCAGGAGCAATCTCTACAGCACACGACCCAATATTAAACGATAGAACTAAAGGTGTAGAAGTTGATAAACACTTCATTAAGGCTAAAATAGAGGAAGGGCAGATTTCCATTCCTATATTCCAACCACAGATCAGGTGGCAGTCACTCTGACCAAGCGGTTAGCTAAGAAACACTTTGATGACTTGATTGGGAAGCTGTCCATGTACAACATATTCAAAGCAAGCTTGAGGTGGAGTGTTGATCGTCTACGTTAATTATCTTTTATCTCTCCATTGGTAGAAATTGGTAGAAATACATTGTTTTTGTGATTAAGAAAGTAGTTATAACTTTAACATAAAATTCAGGCATAACAAGTTCGAATTAGTGCAATTTTCAAACTTAAAAAACTAGTAATAACTTTCAACAACAACTCTCACACCATATTTCACAATTTTCCGAGCCTCCCCAACACTTTCATTGGTAACAAGGACTAGTTAGTTAACAACTAGCTTTACTTCTAACTCTAGCATACTACTATAGCACGACCAGAACCCACTAGTCTTGTAACAACTTCAGAATGTTTCATAAAAAAAGATCGAAGAAAAAAGGGGTCAAAATTATTAGATTTAATCAGATTAGTCAAATCAAAGTTGCATCAGCAACGACAGTTTCCCTATTCCCTATGTCATCAGTCTAGAGGGAGCAAAAACGAGATATACAAATGTAACTTCACAAAAGCAATATCAAGTTAAAAGTACAGAAAACATATTTCACTCCATCAAGTATGGTTAGAGTTTGAAATCTAATTAACAGTGACGGAAAAGACGCATACCATCGAATTGATCGCATTAGAATCACAGCCAGGCTTATTCGCAGGAACTTTGGGAAGACCAGTCACGTTTTCGCCCGAAGCGTTTTCCTTCGCTGAAACAACATTAGCATCAAAGGAATGAGACAATCAGAAGCAGAAAATTAAACTCGGCACCAGCGAGTACATAAAAATTAAGGTCGTAGAGCAACAGGAATCACGACGAGATTCATTGGAATCAAGGAAACGCGATTAAGAAAATGAAGCGGTGATGAGCTACTTTCTGTGTTTGGCGTTATTAATAGGAGCATAGATGTTTGCGTTAATTGAAGGTGCGTGGTGATAGGAGCGGAAATAAAAGAGAATGCGAAGGATGGATGAAAATAAGCGGCATTGAATAAGGAAATGGAAAGAAGAAAGTGAGAGAGAAGGTAGTTACCGAGAGGCGTGGAGGCTGTGCTGCGGTGGAAGAGATCGGTGAGGGGAGAGAGAGCTCCGATCTGATTGTGAGGGAGGTGATGAGCGGTGCGAGAGAATGAAGGGAAGGTTCTGGAAAGTGAAGAAGAGGAAGAAGAGAGCAACTTAGACTTCGTAGATCGGAGGACCCAAGACATCGTGATCTGGTGATGGATTCTGGGAGATTGAAGGAATGACGATTCGAGAGAAGTGAAAGTGAGAGTGGGGTTTCGCGGGCGTGTGGAGCCAACGCGATGAACGGAGAGGATCTTGTAGGAGGAGCACCTGAGCTGTTGTTCTAGGTTTCGGATCTCTTCCGTGGTATTAGCTAAAAACTTTAATTTGTAACGATGATAACTCCTAATTTATATGTTAAGGATAAATAAATGCATTTATTAAATTATAAGTGTTTTAGGTCAGTAAATATAAAATAGTATTAAGAAAATGTGATTATATAAATTTTATCATATAAATAAATTTTTGTTTACAAAAGAAATGTTATTATATAATTTTAATTTTAAAATTTTAAATAATTTTTTTATTAAAACTTTTAGTTTTTTCATTTTTTTTTAAATTGTGTAATTTTTATGTGAACAAGTCATTTTATATAAATGAGTTGATCAATAACAATTAATTAAATTAATTTCTTTTACTTTTATAAACAATTTGTTTTCAGTTTTTTAAGTTAAATTACTATTATATATTCAATTACTTTTAAAAACAATTTATTTTCGGTTTTTTAAGTTAAATTACTATTATATACTAGCGTAACACAGGCGCTATCACGCATGTGTGTATGCATTTTTTAAATATATGTGATATTATATTAGTATGTGATAATATTATAATGTTATTAAGTTAATATTTATTAAAATAAAGTGAAATATATCAAAATAGATAAAAGAATAATCATTGATAAATAAAGAAGAAAAGAAAAAGCAGAGACATATGATTTTATACAAAATTTGTAAAAGTAACGGTCAATTTTTTAAAATTTAATAAATTATTATATTTAAAGTGTAAAATCGGGATTTTAAAAAGTGGACACAAAAAGGAGAATCCCATTTATATATTGTTATAGATTCAATTTGTTTTTTTCATCAGTTTCATTTTGTATAATTTTAACACAGTCTCGTGTAATGAAACATATGTGTTAATATGTCATGTTAAGTTTTTTTTTATTATTTACATTTATAAAAAATTAAAAGGTAACTCAACAAATATTAAAAAAACCACAATAATTAATCACAGTTGAATATATAAGATCAAAATAGATAATAATAAATTAAATTAAATTAAAGATTATAAAAAATATATTAAGATAAAATGAACAATAATAAAAATAAATAAACAAGATAGCTCTACACGATTTTAAGTAGTCTATTATTTATAATATAGGAGTTTATACAATAAACTCCTTTAATCTATATATTAAAAAATTTATCTTGGTCTTAAATATGGTTTTTTATCCTTCAATTTTTAGTAAAAATTGGAATTAGTCTCTCTTGAAAATTCTGAACCAATTTAGTCTCTCAACTCTATAAATGTGTGAATTTAATCCTTTTAATCAAATTTTATTAAGTTTATTTAACGTTTCAAACCCAATTGTATTTTGGTTTGTTTACACTGTTTGACACTTTAACACATGTTCACTTCAATGTTAGCTGATAAACGACCTTTGAAACGATAAATATACTTAAAAAAATTGAAAATTGGTTTAAATGACTAAATCCACACATTTCTAAATATAAGGGACTAAATTTGTTTAAGGGACTAATTTCAATTTTCACTCAAAGTTTATTAAGTTTATTTGACGTTTCAAACCCAATTGTATTTTAGTTTATTTACACCGTTTGACACTTTAACACATGTTCACTTCAATGTTAGTTGATAAACGACCTTTGAAACGATAAATATACTTAAAAAATTGGAAATTGGTTTAAATGACTAAATCCACACATTTCTAAATATAAGGGACTAAATTTGTTTAAGGGACTAATTTCAATTTTCTCTCAAAGTTGAAAGACAAAAAATATATTTAACCCATTAATTTATAAACTAGTCATTAATTTATTAGTCTTACTAAATATATTTATCTCGAAGTTGATTGTTTTTTTTTTTTTGAAACTAACATTAATTTTAAGTTGCTTTCTTATTTGAATACTCAATAATAAGTTATTTTTCTTAAAATACTATTTGTAAGATTAAACAAGTTATTTATTAAAGTTTTAATCACCCCGAATGTATCATTTTCGTTCAAAAATCTTAATTGGGTCCTCAAGTTTAAAGTTATCCCAATTGGGTCCTATTTTCAAAAATTTGTTTTAATTTAGTCATTTCTATTAGGGTATCATTGACGACGTTAATTCTGTGTCATGTGTTAGCTCGTGGATTTTTAATTTTTAAATCATTATAATATTTATATAAAAATTAAATTTGGTTCAATTTCGAAGGGATGAAATTACTCCTGTTTAAAAAATAATAATGACTAAATTGAGACAAAATAACAAATACGGGAGACCTAATTGATATTTTTCACATAAACAATTGACACATGACATAACCATAATTTGACACATGACAGTTTTATTTAAGAAAAATAAAAAAATCACAAGCTAACACATGACACACAGGTAACGTTATTAATGTGATGTCTTTATCGAAAAAGACTAAATTGAAACAAATTTTAAAGAATAGAACCCAATTGAGACAACTTAAAACTGGAAGACCCAATTGAGATTTTTTAACAAAAACGGAAACTTCCATATGCCTTTATTAAATCTGCATGTAACTACGAGTTATTTATGTATTTCAGAGGTGACAAAAATGAGTTTACAAATTGCAACTTACGTTTTTTATTTAAAATAGTAACTTTTTAAATTTTATATTTATAAAATTTATTTGCATATATACTTATAAAAGAATAGTTAAAACATATTTAATCATATTTAAATATTTTTAAACTTTTAATTGATCAATTACTATTTTAATTTGATAAACTAAAATAATTATTATTTTTACATTTAAATTACTCTATTATAACTAATAATTAGATCTTAATTTATAAGTGTTAATGATTTAAATTACAATAGTATTTTATATTTATATATTTACAAAAATATAATATAAAAAATTTAATTTTTTAGTTATTTTTAATTTAAAAATAAAGGATCAACAAACCATGAACAGCCTACGTGGATTAGGCCAAAAAGGGTTGAAAATTTCAACCCACTTTGCCACCTATTATGTATCTTATGTGTAATGGATAAGCATTTTAATGTACACATAAATCCACATATAAAAATTATTCACAAAACAATATTTCCTTGTTTAATGAAAAATCTTTATTGAACATTTCCTACTAGATACTAACATCTAACCAACCTATTTTAATATATCAAAGTATCTAAACATCAACTACATAGATCAAGGTAAGTTTAAAACATCAACAAATTTGGAACTCATAACCTTTGAAATGTATAATGTTCTTGTAAAATCGAGTGTTCCTTTATACTCCTTGATTTCCTATGCTCTTATAGACAAATTGCACTTAGTTACTATTTTCTCAAGCTTTTTGGTCTTCTAAGAGGATACTTATATAAGGGGCTACTATTTATACTATCAATAATAGACTTTTACCTTTTCGTAGGACTAATTGGAACTCAATCACTCAGTAATCATCATTATGTAGATTAACCAGGTTTAGCGACCTAATCAAGGCATTTGTTTTCTCTTCTTCATTATTAAATAACTAAGATGATACCTTAATCTATATAATTAAGAGAATCATTCATATTGACATAATCTATATTCACTTTTGTATGTATTACAATTCACTTTAATTAAAACAAGGAAGATTAAATGATTAAATGAATGCAAGGGTGAAATATAATGTGTTAAATTCTAATTGGCAGGCTCGCACTTCAAGTCGGCTTACACAATTGTCCCCATTTTCAAGGACGGACTTATCCCCAAATTAATATAACTCTTTACAGGCCTCTAGATTAATAAACGTAAAAACGCCAAAATCTCCCTCAAAAAAAAGATCTTTCCTATCTCTCGGAAAATCATATATTTTACACCTAAAAAAGCAAATTAATACATTGACCTTGCAGTTTTCCACCGATAATTGCTTCAATCCTTGATGAGGTTTCTTATGACATATGGAAGTATGCCGCCGTGGTTGAAGTAAGCAAGTTCGACCTGAAAACACAAGTGTTATAACGGAGAAAGTAATAGTATTGCAACCTAAAAAGGTGTTAAAAAATAAATCGATGAAAAGCTTAAATTACCTCGGTGTCAAAGCGCATGGTGCAGGTAAAAGATTTTCCATTATCAGTTGTGACTCTCACATCTTGGCCAGGCCTAATCTCCCTGATTGTACTTGGGAGGTCAATTGTATAACGTTCATGACCAGTTAATCCCAATATGTCTGCATCCTCACCGGATTTGAAGCAAAGAGGAATAATACCCATTCCTACCAAATTACTGCGATGAATTCTCTCAAAACTTTTAGCTATCACAGCCTTGACTCCCTATAGAAATGCAAGTGTCATCAGTGACCATGAATATTGATTAACCTTTCGTTTAACGAAAGAGAAATAGAAAAGTCAATTTAATCCTAAGTCATAATATAGAAAGGAACTCACCAGTAGCATTGGACCCTTGGCAGCCCAATCTCTAGAACTTCCACTGCCATATTCAGCTCCAGCCAGCACAATGGTGTCTTGCCCAGAAGCCATGTATCTCTGCCATGAGACAACAGTTCTAGGAGTTTAGAAAATGAAGGTCTATCACTTTCTTTGGCACAATGGGATTCACTAATTCTTTTTTTCTTAATGTTTTATTTGGATCATAAGATGGAAAGTAAGAAAATAGAAAAAGGAAAAAACAGAAAAGAAAGAGAGCATAAATGACTACGAGGTGAGATTGTTTAAGTTGAATGAAAAAAGAGTGAAAATAAGAGAAAAGTAAAATAAACTTTCTATCATCAAACATTTAGTTTTGCTTATTATTTTAATACATTTGTATTGTATCATAATTAATAATGAAAATATCAATAAAATATTTAGAACATCAATTATTATGTAGCATAATCTATTATATAAAGTAAACATACGTAAATATCATTACTAAATTTACTAAATTAGACGTGAAAAAATTATGTCGTGAATATTGTTAAAATATTTATGACGTAATGTTGAAAAACATAAATGATTATATCAAACTTTCAGTGCATTCCTTCTGGTTTGTGTATGGAAAGACTTGCTTCTTTTCTTCTTGGTTTGCACGCTTTTCGTGTGTGTGTGTATGTGTGTGTGTATATATATATATATATATATATATATATATATAGAATGCAGTATGTTTTCACATTTGAAAGCTGAAAAAAGCAGTGAATTAAAGCATGCCATATATGAGTAGCATAACTAACCGTTGCTGCCTCAAACACATAGAGCTTCTCCCCAGTTGGAACATGAATTGTCTTTGGGCCAACATCTCCATTCAAGAGCTTGTTAACAAGGCGAATGTTCGCAAAAGTTCCCCTTGCCATCACTTCATCATTGCCTCGACGACTTCCATAAGAATTAAAATCCTTGGGTTCCACCCCGCGCTCAAGAAGGTATTTAGCAGCAGGACTATCCTTGTGAATGCTTCCAGCTGGAGAAATATGATCAGTGGTTATACTGTCACCAAAATTCAGTAGACAATAAGCATCTTTTACACCATGTGGTCCTGGAGGATCCATGGTCATGTTCTTGAAGTATGGAGGTTCATGGATATATGTTGAGTTGGGGTCCCACGAGTAGAGACTGTCAGCAGGAACTTGTAGTTGATTCCACATAGGGTTCCCTTTGGTAACAGCCTCGTATGTGCTTCGGAACATGTCAGGCAACACGCTGGATTGGATAGCCTAGGAACAAACATCCCCCAAAGTTATTCTTACCTTATAAACCACTGCATATTTAGACTCAATTTCATATAATAAAGGAAAACTTGAAGTGCCTCAGTGAGGAGAGTTAGTTATTGAAATGGAAGAGAGAGAAACATGGAAACTTGTTAAGTTAGATGTAGGGGAAAAGAGAGACAATAAAGGATGAATGAGAATTTGGATATGAAATTAAACGAATGTGGCTTGAACTCAATTCAGACAATTGGGAGATATTTTCTTGTAATTTTCTAACTAACTAGTATAGCCTTCTGGTGTCCGAGAGGTGTCCACTGTTTCTGTTGAAATTCCTCGTCTCATAAAATAAGAAAAAAAAAAAAAAAAACAAAACAAAATTCCAGCAGTTGAGTGTGCTTACATCTAACAAAATTAGGCATCAATTACCTCAGCAATTTCTTCAGTAGATGGCCAGATATCCCTCAAGTACACATTCTTTCCATTCTCCCCTGTCCCAATTGGCTCCTTATCAAAATCAATGTCAACCTGGAAATTTGACCCAAATATGAAAAAAAAAGGTCCAATAACATTTGAGGTTTTACTTTTCTCGTGTTAAATTGCATCATCAAATTCATAAAAAAAGCATCATCCAGAAACCAATGAATCTAAATAAACCTTGTGTTCATAGTCGCAAACACATTAGTTCATGATATGACATTAAATAAACTTAATTTAGTTAAAAGATATCTATTATAATAAAAATATAATTATAATATTAATATAAAAGCCAAACTTGGTTTCAATTTGGAAGGGATGAAATTATTCCAGTTTAAAAAGAAATTAGGACTAAATTGAAACAAAATAACAAATACAAAGATCAAATCGAGATTTTTCACATAAACACTTGACACGAGGCAGAACCATAATTTGACAAGTGGAAGTTTTTTTTAATTTAAAAAAAAAATAAAAAATAAAAAACCACAAGTTGACACGTGGCAAAATCCTAATTTAACATGTATCAGATGTTTTTTAAGAAAAAAAAAAGTAAAAAAAATAAAAATAAAATCACAAGCTAACATGTGGTACACAGTTGACGTCATCAATGATGCCCTAACAGCAAGGACCAAATTGGAACACATTTTCAAAAAATAAGACCTAATTGGAACAACTTAGATGTTGAGGACCCAATTGAGATTTTGTAATGAAAACGGAGACCTTTCGTGTGATTAAACCATAAAATAAAACCACCTAACTTGTTATGAGGAAATTGGGAAGAATAGAAAGGATATATACGCATTGGTATTCTATTTGAGTCCAAATCCAGTAATGTACTCAGCAAATATTCAGTGTGATTTACTTTTCTATGTAGAAGAAAATATGCTCAATATGCCCATATTCGGGCATACAAATGAGAATGATGCATATTGTCTAGCTAGCAGTCAATAACAATACTTGTGATCAGCTACCTATAAGTTAATGATTTTCCTATTTTCTTTACATCCAAAGAATGAATCAAATAACAATTACCCTTTATAAAGAAAGATGAAAATCAGCCAATGTTACAGAAAAAACAAAAGAACAAAAAACAAATTATACACATTAGGACTATGAATTAGACATACATACCGTGCCAGCAAGTGCATAAGCAACAACTAGAGGAGGAGAGGCAAGGTAGTTAGCTCTTGTCAATGGATGCACTCGGCCCTCAAAATTACGGTTCCCAGACAACACAGCAGCTGCTACAATGTCTGCATCAGAGCGCACAAAAAATAAAATCAAGAAAGAAAATATAAAGCAGAGTATGTTTAGGAAAATAGAAAGTGTATCTTTAGGTATAAACAGGAAAATATTATCTAATTAGCTACTATAAGGCAGAGCATGACTAGGAGACTGGTAGGAATCTAAAACCGAGAGTAGCAGAGATATGGGCTTCAGTTCAAAAATTTGTATTCTGTTACAAAGTATCACCATTCCCTGAGATGGCAGAAGAAACGGATTCATCCAGCTCTCCTGAATTGCCAATACATGTAGTACACCCAAATCCAACTATATGAAAACCTTGTTCGTTTAGATATTTTTGCAGTCCACTGCCAAAAAGAGAAAAAATGAAAATAAGGAATATATTTTTACTAAATTATACAGAGGGTAAGTGACTGTCATAATAAAAGTTACTGCATGAGCGTTCTAGTAGAAAGAACATAATACCTCTGGTGTAGATATTTTGTGACGACTCCAGAGCCTGGAGCAAGACTTGTTTTAACCCAAGGCTTGACCTGGCAAAATAGTGAAAACAGAAACAGTTAGAATCAGGAAAAGGACCACATAAGATACATACATTTTTTTCTATTTATTATGTGAAGGGAAACAGACAATAGAAGGTAGGAGGACTTCATCCTGAAAAAGAGAACTAGCATTTTTACAGTCTTCTATATAATTATATTAGTTAACTAACCTGCAAACCAAGTTCACTAGCCTTTTTTGCAACAAGACCAGCCCCAAGCATAACACTAGGGTTTGATGTATTTGTACAGCTTGTGATTGCAGCAATCACAACACTGCCATGCTTGAGCTCAGCTGGCTGCCCATGAAAATCAAACTTTGCAACTTTTCCTTGTGCCTCTTTTGGTATAGCAAACCCCTGTTTTTGAAATAATACATTTAGGAAATGCAGTATCTCATTCATGTAGGGTTCTCATCAGACAAGTCAATGAAACATGTATGATTCCACTTCTTCATATTCAAATACAATGAAGAAAAAATGTCATGTAATACGTGATATCCCACGATTCACCAAATTGAACTCAGATTCAAGTCAGGTTGCAGTTTGAAAGAGGAGATTTTTGAATAACTTACATGAGCACTAATAAAGAAACATGCAATGATTTATAGCAATTACTTAAGATAAGTGGCTGGCGTTTGGTTATGAATTAGCAAATGGATGGTAATAAAGTTTATATTTCACAATAACTTCAAAATCATTTTATAGTTCATTCATTATTTTAACAAATTTAGTATAAATATAATTTCTCTTTCTTACTCGGCTTCTTACTGAATATTTTTTCCAATAAAAAATTACATTTCTTTGACTTGATTAATATATATTTACTTAGTTACATAACAATGTAAAATCAAATTTATATAATCCTTTCTATTTCTCCATGCAAGATTAACTTTAGTTACATGCGTGCGTGTAAATTTGTATGAAAGAAAATAGGAAAATTTACAGTTAACTAATTTATTCACTAAATTAATTTATCTCATTATACATCCCCATGCAACGAATGGGTACTACAACTGGTTATGACAGCATAGCATAACTGCTTCAGTCATTGAGTAAGTTTATGAAACATCATAAAAATGGCCATTGTATATTCTACAGATTTTTTAAACGACACCGAATCTGCAAGTTGATGGTCTAAATTTAAACAAATAAAAAAAAACTAAAATAAAGAATTGTTGACGTCTGAATCTGATGGTTCTTGGTTATTTTAAAAAATATTTACTTTTGTGCAAGAAAATCAACTTGTTTTAAACTATGAAAATCCAGGTAAACAACCAATGGTAATCAAACAATGTTATTAATTTGTCCATTGCAGAGGACAAATACTGAATGTGAGATTAAGAACCTAATTAGCATTTTATCACAACCAAAAGAGTAGAAAATAGCGAGTTTTCTAACAACTAACTACCAACAGCTAATTCAACATGTAGACTACAAACTTTTTTCTTATAAAACCAAACTCTGGTATCATAGTATTACTAACCTTAAACCCAACTTTGTTATCAAGACAAGCATGCCAGTCAGCCTTCATTTCTTTCAAAGGCACCCGATCATGAGGTCTGCAAAGAATATCATTTAATATCAAAGAATATTATCGATAATAGGATAAAAAGTGAAATAAAACCTGTAATGCAATACAGCGCAACAAACAAAAGACACAGAATATTACCTCTTTGGTCCTGAAATACAAGGTTCAACGTCGGAAAGGTTTAATTCAAGATGTGATGAATACACTCTGTCTTGTTGAGGCTGAATTCATGGAAAATAAATTAGAGTTCTACACCTCCAACATATATACATGCATCCGTCTTTTTGAAAAAGGACAAGTTTGTAGGGCAATGATGCTACCAACATTACCTCATTATAGTCAACAAACAGTTTGTTTGCCCTGAGATAAGACTCTATCATGGCCACCTGTGTCCAGACAAAAGAAGATCAATAGATCTATAAGCACTTCACATTAGCAAATAATAAATGAACGGATACATCGTACTTACAGTCTCGTCACTCCGTCCAGTTAACTTGAGATATTGCAATGTAACATGATCCACAGGGAAGAAGCCCATGGTGGCACCATATTCAGGAGACATATTAGCAATAGTGGCCCTATCAGCCAAAGATAATTCACCCATACCATCACCTAGATAACGAAACAAATAACTGTTAATCAGTAAGGACAATCAGTGTAAGTTGAAAAAAAAAAAGTAAAAAATTATGAGACAGTAGGACTCGAGAACTTAATTACCATAAAATTCAACAAACTTGCCCACAACACCATGCTTTCGGAGAATTTGAGTCACAGTTAGAACTAAGTCTGTTGCTGTTACACCATTGCGCATTTTTCCATATAACTTGAACCCCACAACACCAGGCAAAACCATGCTCATAGGCTATTAAGAATCATAGCACACAACAATGTAATCAGCATACTTCAAGATAGAGCAAATAAACCAATACAAAGAGAGTTCAATGTGTCATCATAATCCATTAATCAGTAGCGTTTGGAATAGAATTAAGATTTACACGCATTGCATTCCATGTTTATATATCAAGATCACAGGGTAAAGCACCTGACCAAGCATTGCTGCCTCGGCTTCAATACCTCCAACTCCCCATCCAGCAACACCAAGCCCGTCTATCATAGTTGTATGTGAATCAGTCCCAACCACACTGTCAGGATAGAGGAGGCCCTCATTGTTGAATACAACCCTTCCTAGATATTCAAGATTGACCTGGAATTGAAGACATCAAACCAAAAGTCCCCAAAATTAATTAAAAATGACAATTAAATTCAATGAAGTCGTTTAGCATGTATATTTCCAAATTTACCTGATGCACTATACCAGAACCTGGGGGAACAACAAGCATATTACGGAATGCAGTTGACCCCCATTTAAGAAAAGCAAATCTCTCCTTGTTTCTCTGGAATTCAAGCTCCATATTGGCCTGCACTGCATTTTCTGATCTTGTAACATCAACTTGAACTGAATGATCAATGACAAGATCAACAGGAACCTGTCCGTAATTATACCTAGGAAGTCAGAATAACTTCTAACAAACATAAAACATAAGGAAAATATGTCTAATACAGTGCTATTTCTTTCAAATTCTAGAGCATCAGATTTCTTCTTGAAACCAATTGGCATTAAGCTAAATAATTCATATATCTTATATATATAAGCCACGCTAGTTTAAATGCTTTAAAGACAAACTGGTTTAGAACAATTTGCATCACATTTAATTTAAATGAAGTTTTCCCACTAGTCTCCTCAAAAGATACTCTTGAGTTCCTTCCACTAACATACTTTAAACACCCCAACAGCAGATTCCCCAAACATACCGTTAGGTGTAATATTACAAAAGTAATTATGAGTTCAAGGTACACGCACCTCTCCCTGATGTAGAGTTAAATTTTGAAATTTCTTTGGTGACTGTGATCAAGAATTTATACAAAACAAAAACACATGCAAATGATAAGCAAAAAGCGTACCAAAGGATTGATCTTATTTGAATCATTGCCAAGCTTATTCATAGCATCGCGCATGCAAGCCAGGTCAACGACAACCGGCACTCCAGTAAAATCCTGGGGTGAGGAAAGATGTTCAAAAGAATAAAACATACAACTCGCTATCAACCATCCCTAACATAACTATTTCGCCGTATCCAGGCTCCAGAAGTCAACAAGATACCTGCAAGAGAACACGAGCGGGCTTGAAAGGAATCTCAACTTGCTTCGTAGAGTTTATTTCCCAGGCAAGAATCTTCTCTACATCTTCTTTTTTTACTTGAAAATTGTCACAATTACGAATGGCAGATTCAAGTAAAATTCTTATGGAGTATGGTAACCTGTCTGTTATGTAGGCAAAAAGTTTATACCATCAGTATCACGACTGTCACACATTACACAGAAAATACAAACATGAAAGTACTAACATCATGTATTTTAATCAAGACCCCCATCATACTTAACACACAGCATGATTCAAAGCATCAACAAAGTCAGGCAGGCCATGTCAGCAAATTACCAATTCTGGGATCATTGAGAGAAGGAAGACTGTAGAACTTTCCAAACTCCCCACCACCCGGCTTGGGGAGACTCGTCAAGTTTCCCTTAAAAGGATTTTCGTTGCCTGAAATGAACATTTACGGGAACATAAAATCAGCACTCTACATTAGAAACTTTAACTCATCTTATAAATCAACAGAACAACAGCTAGATGAGATGATGCAAATCACGCCACTCCTCAAACCATGATACATTAAATCGTAAATTTTAAAAACAGTTTAATAGTCATGCCCTCTCAAATGAAAAGTTTTACAGTGTCAGTCAATAAAAAAATTATCCACAATTTTTATAATGTCACTCATATCATACATTAGATAAACGTTTATGATTAAAAAATCCTCAATTATAAAAAGGAGTTTAACAGATATACACTCACACGGAAACTTTCTATGATTGCATGACCATTTGTCATTAAATGGCACTGTAAAAAAATTCACACTACTGACATATATTATTTATTCTTTTCAAAAACTGTAAAATAAAAAAATTACTAAAACCGCACGCTCGTGTCTGAAAGCTAAACAGAATGCAATGAAATTAATAACATAACGCAAAATCGGAAATTAAAAAATGAACGGATACGAGATGAATAACATAAATGCTTCAGAAAGCGAGAGAGGAGGGGTGAAGCACCCGTGTTAGCGATTTCGCGGTGGAAGCGTTCGACGGCGGGAGCGACGGCTCTGATTGGAGGACGGAGAGAGAGGGGAGAGACGTGGTGGAGGCGGTGGCTCCACCGCGGGAGGTAGGAGCGGAGGGAATTGCAGGAAGAGTATGGAATGAAAGAAGGAGGAAAAGCGAAGGTTCTAGAAGGTGAGGAAGAGAGGAGTTTGGGTGTGGTTGCTCCGAGGAGCGAAGAGGAAGAGGAAGAGGACGTTGTTATATACATGGTGATGATCACGCTTTCGGAAGCGTGACAAGGGTGGTTGGAGAAAGAAAAGAAAGTGCGTGACCGATATGCTAACGGTTTTGCGGTGCCTTCTGCAGAAGTGTGAAATTGAAATTGACGAGGACGACGATGATTGTGACTATTGATTGGGATGTTAAAGCGGCACCCTCGTTGAGGCCGAGTTCACCAGCTTCTCTATCAACTACTGTGACAAATTAGCACTAGCAGTTGACAACAAGTTTAGAAGGTATCGTTGTTGGTTTTTTTTTTTATTTAATTAAAGTTAAAATTACGGGGAAAATATTATCTTAAATTGAAGTAATTAGGATGAATGGACAACACACGTTTTAACAAATACTTAGTTAAAAATTGTAATTCTCTATGAATTTCAATGAATAAAGAATAAAAATTAATTAAGGTTGATGGTGGAAAACATGGATTCGGTGTTCCAGTTATATGGATGGTTCTATATTTATCTAACCTCTTAAGTTCCTAGTATGTTCCATTTTTTGTTATTTTATGGATGGTTCATGTATATTCGTATATAGTTTCATCATATATCACAATTGTGGTCGGAAAAGATTGATTGTTGTGTAAATGAAAATGAATTGATAAATATTTTTAAGAACGCGTTGAAAAATGAATTATTTTAAAGGTAAAAAGTATGTTTAGAAGGATAAAGTTTACCTTCATAGAAATTTTAACAATTTGATTGTATTTTTGTAAAAATCAAATGGAATTACATTTTTATAAAATATATAAATAAACCTTTATTGTACTGACAAAAACGTGTGTTATTTTTTCGTGTTTACTTTTTTATTACATCAAAAATAAATTTCATCTCTGACGATTTTAATGAAATTTGAGCAAAATTTTGATTACATAAATACAAAACGCGTACACAAACAAATTTCAAAGTTATAATTCACATCCAAATATCTATATAATTAAAAAAAAATCATTACAAAATTTAGTGTTGTCAGATAATACTACAAAATATGAAATTATTATACATTAGACCGACCACTTAATACTTCATCTCTTTCTATTCCCTTTCCAGTCTATCATTATCATCACCTGTCGGTTTATATATTCAACCATGAATAGATCATCGTAAAAGCAAAATAAGTACTCTAGAATCTATAAATAAATTTTAAAATATTGTACGAAAAGTAATATATGACTGCCTACTTATTTGTTTATTATGTCTCTCTTGTCTTTTTATCTGGTTTGACCTATTTTTGTCTTGAAGCGAGTCACCTAGTTTAAGCAATAAAGGTTGGTTTTTTGTAACTTATAATCAAATTCGCGCTCATCCCATTAGATGATAACAAAAAATTGATTAGTAAATTTTAAAAAATTGTACGACAAATAATACACGCAGCTCCCCAATTATTTATTCTTTTTGCCCTACTTATTTTTCTATTTGGTTTGACCTATTTTTTTTTTCAAGCTAGGCACATAGTAAAATGATTTTTGTAACTTATAAATCAAATTCGAGATACATAGGGGTACATTCTATTGGATGATAAGAAATGATTGATTAATAAATTTTAAAAAATTGTACGTAAACTAATATGCATCTCCCTACTTATTTGTTCTTTTAACGTCATTTGCCTATCTGGTTTGGCCTTTCAACCTAGCCACCTAGTGCAAGAATTAAAGGTTTATTTTTTTAACTTATAATCAAATTCAGATACATAAGAGGTACATCCAAATGGACGATAAAAAAAATTGATAAGTAAATTTTAAAAAATTGTACGAAAAGTAATACGTAGCTTTCCACTTATTTATTATTATGCCTCACTTATTTGTTTATCTGGTTTGACCTATTTTTTTCTTCAAGCGTCACCTGGTGCAAGTAATATGGGTTAATTTTTGTAACTTATAATCAAACTTGTGGTACATAAGAAGTGCATCATGATAAAAAATAGATTGATCAGTAAATTTTAAAAATCTTAAGAAAAGTAATACGCAGCTCTCCATTGGTGTATTATGCCACACTTATTTGTCTATCTAGTTTGACCTATTTTTTTAAGGCAGCCACCTAAGGCAAACAATAAGTATTGATTTTTGTAACTTATAATCAAATTCGGAGTATATAAGAGGTATATCCCATTGGATGATAAAAAAAGATTTATTAATAAATTTTAAAAAAATTTACGAAAAGTAATAAACAACTCTCCACTTATTTGTTTATTATGTCAACTTATTTGCTTATCTTGTTTGGCCTTTTTTTTTTCAAGCCAGTCACGCAAGAATTAAGGGTTGATTTTTTTAATTTATAATCAAATTTGGGGTACATAAGAGCTACGTCTCATTGGACGATAAAGAAAGATTGATTAGTAAATTTAAAAAAATGGTAAGAAAAGTAATACGCAGCTTCCCACTTATTTGTTTATTATGCTCCACTTATTTTCTTATCTGGTTTGACCTATTTTTTTCTTCAAGTTAGCCACCTGCAAGTAATAAGGGTTGATTTTTGTAACTTAATAATCAAATTTGTGGTACATAAGAAGTGCACCCCTTTGGATGATAAACACTTTGTGTCCTACTTATTTGCCTATTTGGTTTGGCCTATTTTTTGTTCAAGTCAGTCACATAGTGCAAGAAAAAAAGGTTGATTTTTGTAATTTATAATCAAATTTAAGGTGCATATTCAAGGTGCATAAGAGGTACATCCCATTAGATGTTAAAAAAAATTGATTAGTAAATTTTAAAAAATTGTACGAAAAATAATACGCAGCTCTCCACTTTTTTTTTTTTTTGTGCCCACTTATTTGCTATGTGGTTTGACCTATTTTTATTTTTTTCTTCAACCTAGCCATGCAAATAATAAGGGTTTAGTTTTTTAACTTATAATACAATTCGGGGTACATAAGCTTACATCCCATTGCATGATAAAAAAAATATTGATTAGTAAATTTTAAAAAATTGTACGAAAAGTAATACGTAGTTTCTCTGTTTATTATGTCCTACTTATTTGCCTATCTGGTTTGGCCTTTTAAAAAATCTTACGAAAAGTAATACGCAAATATCCACTTATTTGTTTATTATGCCTCACTTATTTGCCTATCTCGTTCGAACAATTTTTTTCTTAAAGTCAGTCACATAGTGCAAATTGATTTTTGTAACTTATAATCAAAATTGACCACGTGTCAAGTCATAGTTGTGTCACATATTAATGTTAGTGTCACGTGTCAGTTTCTGATTGTGTTATTTTTTGTGTTCAATTTAGTCCCAATTTTTGTTAAAATAAAACAATTTTTTCCTTTTAAAATTGACACCAAATTTAATATTTATAAAAATTATACTAATATTTTTTTAAATTGATATTTTTATTAATTATTTTTGAAATTCAATTATAAATTATTATATTTAATTATAAATTGAATATAATTCTTAGATTCAATTGTTAAATAGAATATTTCTAATTGTTATAAAAATTAGTTTACTTTTCTTATTAAATATAAGAATTTTATTCAATTTATAATTAAGCTTAATAATTTATAATTGAATTTCAAAAATAATTAATAAAAATGTCAATTTTAGAAAAAATATTAGTATAATTTTTATAAAAGATATTAAATTTGATGTTAATTTGAAAGGAAAAAAATTATTCATTTTAACCAAAATTGGGACTAAATTGAATAAAAATAACGAATATAGAGACGAAATTGAACAAAAAAAATAACACAGGCACAACTGACACGTGACACAATTATGAGTTGACACGTGAACATTTTTTTTTTAAATTTAAAAAACATAAAATAATTAAAAAAATAAAAAACTGATACACGTGGTATGTACTGTTCAAAAACGTTAATTATTTAAATATTGTTACTAAAAATAACCAAATTGACTAAAATTTAACAAAAATAAAGACCTAATTAAATACAAAATGAAAATAAGAACCAAATGAAATATAATCGATGAGGACCAAATATTGTTACTACATGTGGCATATTCCAAATTTAACTATTTTTCTTTCTTTCTGCACCCATCAAATTTCTTCTTGTACCAATTCTAAAATCATCTTTCCAGAAAACACTCATCTCATTCTGGATCAAAATTTACAAAAATCTATGATGGAGTTCAGAAAGAAATTTAACGAGTGCAGAAATAAACACCCTGAGGCAGATCAACCATAACTAAGTACCAAACTGAATAGTCTAAAGCGCACAACCACAATGTCTATATTCATTGACAGTAGTTTTTCAACTACATTGAGAAACATACACTTATAACAATTTAACATTATTTTGCAAAAGGTACATAGACCATGATCGTTATCTAGACCAATAATTCATGGATTTATCAACAACTTTTACTAAGTTATGAATCATAACATTTTATTAAATTTCTAAACATATGTTTTTGGAGTAACTGAGGAGAAATTTGTTATGAATGGCGCGGGTAATGAGCAGATGAAGGACATGGGACCCATGGGACACATGGCAAAGGGGGAGGAAAACAAAGGCAAACGAAAAAGTGGAAGGAAACGAATAATCAATTCTGCACTGAAGGATTTCGTGTGGAGTACGACGTGATTATAAAAACAGCTTTTGCTATAGGAGAAAGGGAGGATGTGAATTGTCTTTTTCTCTCTCTTGGCCCTTTGGGATATTTCTCTGTCATTTCTGTTATTTTTTTCTTCTGTCATGAACGTTGTACTGTTGTGACAGCTTGCACTTTTCATCATTTTCTGCTGATATGACTTTTTCATACTAGAATTCACACCCATACAGACCATTCTGCTTTCACAGTTGCTATATTGTTTTGTTTACTAACCAAACACATTACA
>Ga0214543_1004383_pt1 | contig 26830 bp, 25 predicted proteins | sample CNSS2metaG_FD_160094 | JGI IMG/M metagenome (GOLD analysis project Ga0214543, IMG submission 160094) | Root nodule microbial communities from cowpea collected in UCLA plant growth center, Los Angeles, California, USA - CNSS2 | ecosystem: Host-associated > Plants > Roots > Nodule | place: USA... | reverse complement strand
TTTGTTGGCATCGTGGTGTGCCTAGTTTTGTAGGGGTGATGTTGGGAACCCCAGGACTGCGTTGTTATGCTATCTTATGTGTGGCGTTTCCTTTAATTGCGTTTATAAATTAAATGGGACGTTACATCTACTAAAAGCTTAGGTAATTAAATTTTTTTATATTGCTAAATTTATTATTTATAATTAATAATTTAAGATATTGAAATATTATTTTTTTTAATACAGGAGATTTTGTTAAGTTAACATAAATGTTGCACAAGGTTATCAAGTTAGAGAAAAGAAATTTAATGAAGGCTCAAATTGATACTTTATTTTTATTTTTTGTAAACTTTTAAGATGTTTACCACTATTTTTTGTTGGTTTTTATATTAATTTCAACATTTTTATGTTGGTTTAATCATGCTCTTGGTCCCCATTTTGGAGGCAAAATATCAATTTGGTACTCTTATTTATAGAAGTCTCAATTTGGTCCATTTTTTTGTTAAAATGTCTCAAATGTGCCCTTTCTATTAAGTTAGACTAGACGCCGTTAATTGAACAATGACATGACAAGGTTGATCAGCGGTGGAACTGTGACACAAAACAGTGACGTGGAAGGGGAATTTTCTTTTAAAAAAATAACAGTGAAATTAAATTAGAATTAGGGTTTTAAAAGGCAGGAGAAATTGGGGATTGAAAAAATTTGTTGATCTCTACCTTTTCCATCCACGAATCTGGTTGCAAGAATGAAGTCGGACCACTGTAGATCCATTGCAACACTAGCAGCACCTTGAAATCAATCTGTGCAAATCTCTATCAACCATGGACCAGCAACACCTTCGCTCAAATCGCTGCAACCATGGCTCTCGAAAGAGAAACCACTACTGACTCATCACCTCTTGTTTGAGACGTTGGTGAAGATGAAGAGGATGGTGGTGGCGATTCAAAGTACTCTTCTTTCACAGGGTACAAATAGTTCATTTTGAAAATTAAACAATTTTGATATGTACCCGATGTGTTAATTCAATGCGCCCTTGGCTTCAGGTTAATGTTTGTGAAGTTGTTCATATGTAGAATTTATTAATGAATTTGAGAGGAATTTGACATGAAGCAAAGAAGAAAAATAGGAGTGGAAAAAACATGGAAACAGAGAAGAATAAAAGAAGTAAATAAAGAAGGAGAAGAAGAGAGAAAGTGCAGATTAGAAATGAGAGAAAAGTGGAGAAAAGTGAAGATTTGGAGAAAGGTGATGAAGTGTTTTGAGGGTTTATGTAGGGAGAGATTAACAGTGGAGTATATCAGAAAAATAAAATTATTATGCATAAACAATTAAAAACATTAGCATACCACAAACATTTTCCCCAGATTCCCCAATTTAGTACGCAGAGAGAGGGGGAGGGAGAGAAATGTGTGATGGAGGTTGGAGGAAACCCTAATTCTAATTTAATTTCACTATTATTTAAAAAAAATCCCCTTCCACGTCACTGTTCCTTGTCACAGTTTCACCATTGGTCAACATTGCCACGTCACTATTCAGTTAACAGCGTCTAGTCCAACTTAACAGAAAGGGCACATTTGAGTCATTTTAACAAAAAAAGGGACCAAATTGAGACTTCTATAAATAAGGGTACTAAATTGAGATTTTGCCTCTAAAATGGGGACCAAGGACATGATTAAACCTTTTTATGTTTAATGAGATTTTAATTTTTATCAACATTAAAATATAGTTATTTTATTATTTAATTGTTTTTTAACTTTTATGGGTGAACACTAAATAAAATATTAAAAGCAGTTGTACAAAACTTTAGGTTAGATTTTATTTATTATCACAATTAACTATGAACTTTTACAAGATTCAATTAAGGTGAGCAGTCAGTGTACTTCAAGGATGATGATGATATTGATGAAATCATGGCAAAATCAATAGTTAAGGAGTCAATGCTTACAACCTGGATGGAGTGCAACAAAAAATATTCTAATACAAGGAATTGAACATATCCACAATTTGTATCTAAGTATGTTTATAATAAGAATCAAAGATGTTGGAAACCAAGATAAGGGCAACACCATTGGAAGACTTATCTGGGTTCCACCAACAACTGGTGAACTTTTCTACTTAAGGAGGATGCTAACAATAGTAAAAGGTCCACTATCATATGTATATCTTCGCATTGTTGACAACATAACATATCCTACATTTAGAGAAGCATGTGAAGCTTGTGGATTTTTAGCAGAGGATACCAAATATGTCGATGCTATTAAGGAAGCCAAAGATTGGGGATCGAGACACTTCTTAAGGAAATTATTTGTAACTATCCTCATGTCAAATAGTGTCTTAAAACCTGAAGAGTTGTGGAGTAAAACATGAGAATGGTTGTCTGATGGAATATTATATAACGAAAGGATTATTGCTATAAATCAAGGTATAATCAATTAAACCATATAAAATCTATGTTTCATATTTAAAGTAAATTAACTTAATTTTTTTGTTGCAGAACTAAATCTCAATATTGAAACTCTTCAAAATTTGACCTTGATAGAGATTGAGAAGCTCTTGTAGAATAATAGGAGAACATTAAAGGAATGGTCGTCTATGCCTTATCCCAATGATTTTGTGGTAAATTATTATGGAAATATATTGGTATATGTAGAACTTGATTACAACAAGGATGATGAGCTACATATATTTGAATTTAACTTTAATCGTATGACAAGTTTGTGTTCTTTTGTACATGCATTACACATACAACACATTAAAATATAACATAATAATTTATGATGAATTGCAGATGAGCAAAGACATATTTTTCAAAAGATTATAGATGTTGTCCATCATGAACAAGGGGGGATGTTCTTTTTATATGGTTACAAAGGAACAAGAAAAACATTTATGTGGACAACCTTATCTTCTACCCTTCGATCTGAAGGAAAAATAGTGTTGACAGTTGCATTAAGTGGCATAACTTCTTTGTTATTGCCTGGAGGTAGGACAACTCATTCTAAACTCAAGATTCCAGTTCCTACACTAGAGCACTTTGTTTGCAACATTACAAAGGGTAGTGAACTATCAAACCTGATGAAATTGGCAAATCTAATAATTTGGGATGAAGCACCAATGGCACACAAGTATTGTTTGAAGCATTAGATCGAACTTTAAAAGACATCATGAGAGAAAAGAACAAATCTATTCAGTTTTTTGTGGCAAAGTAGTAGTTTTTGGAGAAGATTTTAGACAAATACTTCATGTTATTCCACGGGGCAGCATATCTGATATTGTTCATGCTACTATCAACTCATCCTATTTGTGGGACCATTGCCAGATTATGAATTTGATAAAGAACATACGACTGTTACAAAATGGATTACACCAATCTACTATTGTTGAAATTGAAGAGTTTTCTTCCTGGATAATAAAAATTGGCGATGGTTCATTGAATGAACCAAACGATGAATTAGTTTATATAGAAATCCCATCAGAATTACTAATATCAGAATATAATGATCATATCCAAGCCATTGTTAATAACACATATCCAGGATTAATGCAAAAATACAAAGATGAAGGGTTCCTTATATCAAAAGCTATTCTAGCCAGTCGAATTGAAACAGTTGATGAAATCAATCAATCTGTTTTGGAATCAATTCCAGGTCAAGCATTATTCACAATTAACAATTTACTGAATTATCACTAAGAACTATGAACTTAATCTGATTCATGTATTTCAGGTGAACATAAAGAATACCTGTGCTCTGACTGCATAGATACATCTGAGCCAACAGAAGTTGAAGCATACGATGGTATTACACCAGAATTTTTAAATTCATTAAGAATATCTGGATTACCAAACCATAGTATCAAACTAAAGGTTGGTGCTCCAATTATGCTTTTAAGAAATTTGGATCAATCTCAAGGTTTATGTAATGGTAGCAGATTAATAGTGACTAAACTTGCAAACCATGTAATCAGTGCAGAGATTATTACTGGAAAAACGAAAGGAACACAAATTTACATTCCACGTATGTCCATGTCACCATCCCAGTCCCCTTGGCCATTCAAGCTAATTAGAAGACAATTCCCCATCATGTTGTCTTATGTTATGACCATTAACAAATCCCAAGGACAATCTTTAGGTTGGGCTGTATTTGCCAACACCAGTTTTTAGTCATGGTCAATTATATGTTGCAGCTTCTAGAGTTAAAAGCAAGTCAGGATTAAAGATTTTAATCCATGACACTGAAAAACAAGCCTTTGACTACTACCACAAATGTAGTTTTCAAAGAAGTTTTTAACAATGTATAAGTGCAATGTATGTTAACATACCTGTGTGCCTGTATTTTCTGAAAAATACTTGTCAGAGACTACTTACAAAGATATGAATGCTTCATTGTTGTGCATTCATATGCTGTTTTGGTGTCATGTATTGAGTTTTTGTTAGAATGTATTGCAGTAAAAGATGAGGATCCAAGTAAATGGTTTGTTGCTATCATCATATACGTTGCTTTATCATGTTTTTAACTTACCAATACATTGTTTTAAGAAATGCTTATTTGCCAAGATGCATTAAAAATCGAAACTACCATACACCAAAAACACAACAACATTTAATAATATGCAGAGATTCAACAAACTGATGTTATTAGTTATTATTGACACCAACATAATTATTTGGTACACTTGCCACAATAAGGTCAAAAAGGTCCTGATGTATGCTCATATACTAATTAGTTATCAAAATAATGACTTTTCAAACCTATATTTAGCCCAATTGATACTCAATATTTTACTAAACACACCAACATAATTATGTAGTGGACCTGTCACAACTGTGACGTTATTAATGTTGTCAGGTCAACTAGACTTTCAAACCTATTACCAACCCAATTAATACTCAATATTTAACTAACCAAACCATCATCATTCCCTAGCGCACCTCCCACATATTTGACATTATTACTGTTATAAGCTCTAAAAATGGTGATCCATGTTCATATATTAAGAAGATATTGTAATTCTGACTATCCAAACCTATATTAACTACATCAAATTACCACCTTTCCAATGATTTCTTCAATTGAGTTTTTTATAATAATTTTAACTAATATTATTATTTGAAATTATTATGGTTTTTATAATAGTATAACATTATACTCAATCTTAAACGTACACATTCAATTATTAATTTATATAACTAACATAATTAAATTAATTGAATTTTTTTATCAAATAATATTTCTGAATTGGAATACTTATACTCTCTGTAACTTGGATGCATTTTTACGAAATCATAATTATCTAAATTACCAATTTTATTTATGAATTGCTATTAAAAATAAGTTGATTAACGTTTAATTTTAGTTGCACTACGTTTCATATAATGCAAAATTTTGTAATATATTATTTTAATTTATTCAAAGTTATTGCTTATTAAAATAATCTACCCAATGAAAATTTAAATTTGGTAATATATATTTTTAATTTATTCAATTTTTTTGGTTACTCTAATAATCTACTTAACCAAAATATAAAGTACTGGAATAAAATTATTTAACAAACACGAAAGAGAATTAGTTGAGATAATTAGAAGACGTACTCCATTTAATAGTAAATATTTAGGTCTTCATACACGTACATGCCAACATACCAAAATACATTAATTTTGACATACAAAATATTAGACATGTTCAAATCAAGAAACGAAATATAAAGATATTGTTCATAGGTCCCATACATTTGTTTTAGACACCAAAATAACAACAAACACTTCTATATGCTAAATCTTCAAAATATGGATCATGTTGGTTTTGTCAGTTTGCATCATAAATCTTATACAATCACCAGCAGACAACCCATTTTCCTTACAAAATTTCTTCCAACTGCATGTTAGATAACACACAAATGAACTCTTGCCTGTCCAATGAATCTTGCAGTTCCAGTATTATGATTGGCCATTTGTTAGCACGTAATTTTTTTGCCCCTTCACCAAGCATTCTTTTACAAACTTTGCATCCAGATACTACATTGAAAGAAAATGTGTTAAAACAACATAAATATAAACGAAAATTATAAACACATAACTATAAATATGAACCATAGCAAAGAAGATGATTGAACATCATAAGAACTTAATATTTTCTCACAATCACCAAAACCAACTCCAACTTGGTTGTTGCAAGCATTGCCCAAATCTCTCTTATAATCTATTTCAACTCCTTCGGCCGAGAAGATCCTGTGAACAAAGATATTGTTGCCTACATAATTTAAATGTAGGAATGAAAGAGAAACGAACCCATAGTATGAAACATACTGACAAAAACCAAATAATACCATCCTCCCATCCTCATCTGTGTCCATATATAATTCAAACTTTTTTGACAAAGGATCATACAACTTCACCGGATGGTTAAACGAAACTTTGTGCTCACAAAAGATTTGGAAGTAATCGGGCAAGGTTATCAACAACTATTACAACAATCAACAGAAAGCCTATATTAGTAACAATAACTACACATCTACACTACAAATTAAAAAAAAAATGGACTAAAGTTCCATACCGTGTTTGGAATGAACTGCACCCTAAATGCTTGGAAAAATCTTACTAAGGACAGAGGGTCACATGCAAGACCATTGTTTCTTTTACCAGGATACACAACCTCATTCCAGTCCAAATCGAACACCCCTTATGCGAGAGTACCGATCTCCACAATAAAGACTACACACGTAATATACATCGTTTAGATCATAAAACCACATTATCTGCTCAATCGCACAGATCTGTCTCTAAGCAAGAAGAGTTTCTTCAAACTCTATGTTGATCACATTTCCTTTCGGATCACTGAAAAAGTTTGTCCCCATCAGTAGTGATTTCCCCAATTGTTCATAAAAACCTTCTTCAAATTCCAACCAGTCTGGTGATACACAAAACCACAACGATCCATAAAAATAAAAACTTTGAACCAAAAATAAAGGACATGGTTGAAGCAAACAATCACAGAAAAATCAAAACTTTTGTCCAAAAAGTAACTCTATACATGAAACACTGAAAACTTAAACAAAATGCAAACGAACCAACCTCTAAGGGTTCCATCACCATGACAAAGTTCTGGTAGAAATTGGTAAAGCTAAAAGCCTTGGAGGTAGACATTTGATCGTCGGACCCTTCTATAACTCGTGAGGATAACTGCTTTCTTTCTTAGTTTCTGAACAAACAAAGCTACAATCATCAAACTTCCTTTTAAGCAAACTAAAGGAAACGTCTCCACCAAATCCAAACGTCCTGACCATATAAATTAACATGCTCCAAAATATCAGTCTATACACCTCGATAAGACATACAATAATTCCATTTGCCGCCATCTTTTCATATTCCCATAAATATTTTATTTTGAAGTTAATTATATTAATTTAACCCAAAAAATTACGTTTATGATAGAATTAAAATTATCTATTGTTAGGTTCAATCAACAATTAAAAACTTAATGACAATATATATAAAATTTAATACTAATGACATTAAATTTAAATTTATCGGCAAATAATCAACTTTTAAACCAATGACATTACAAATATAACCAAAATTAAAAAAAATTAAATATAATATATAAAACTAATTAATTCTACGTTATTGTATCAAAATTATATTTACTTAATAAATGTAATAATTACATATACTCAAATTAACAAATCAATCCTTAAAATCATTTAAATATAAATAATTGATTTATATACAATAACATTAAATAACAATATATATTACAAAAAATAAAACTACATATTACAAATATACTTAAATTTATTCATCAATCAATGTAAAACCCTCTTTTCTGCCCTAAAAATATTTAAGAGGCCTATTCCCATCTATTAGGCCTAAGGGTTGACCCATGGGGTGCCCAAGACCCTAAACTGTCCTAACCTTCTCATTCATTTCACTTTTCAAAAAAATAGCTCTCACCCTCTCTTATAACAACAGTCGTGCTCTACTAGGGTTTGGTCCCAACTCTTAGTCAAGCAAGCTCAAGCTTTTCAGCTCCACGTAAGTTGCTTCTTAGCTCATACTAGTTCTCCTCTGGTCTTATTTCGTGTTTTTTCTGAGGCTCATCTTAATGACATCATTTCCATACTGTTCTGCTATTGTTTCTAGCTCATTAAGCTGTCTCAGAGCTGTGGTGTTCACTGTTTGAGAATACGAGTCTTTTGGCTAGCTCCTTCTAGGTAAGGGAAGCTAGGGCTTACTCGTGTGTTTTGATTTTCTGTTTGTCTTGCTGTTATTTTACGATTATATGGTTGGTATGACTCTATGAATGCATGGAATGCCTTGGTATATTGGTTTGGATTCGTATGTGTGCCTGTTGCAGGGAAAATAGTAACGAGAAATTGATGCTCTCGCCTAAGCGAGTCTGTCTCGCCTAGGCGAGACTTGCAGAATCAGGCCAGATTTGTGCTCGAGATCTCGCTCAGGCGGAGAGCTCTCGTTTGAGCGAGGTGACATCTCGCTCAAGCGAGAGGGGCTCGCCTAAGCGAGAATGCGTGGGAGCCTTGGCATGTCGCTGCAGTTTTAGCCCAGGCGGGGGACCTCACCATTGGGCGAGGGATGGCCTCGCTTAGGCGAGAAGGGCTCGCCTAAGTGAGAACTCGCGAAATCAACAACCCTCCCTGTTGGCAGTCTCGCCTAAGCGAGGGCTTGTCGCTTGAGCGAAAGACCCCTTTTGCTTGAGTGATGGTCCATGGCTTGAGCGAGACTGGTGCAAGTGGTTGATCGGTGCCTGTTCTTTCTCATGTCTTTGATTGGTGATTTCTTATATGATTGTATTACCCTGCTAAGGTAATGAATTGGTTAAGGATGCATGTGTTAAATTATTTATGGACTGGAAACAATAAGTTTGGCATGATCTTGGTATGAATTATGAATGAAGAATTGGTGGTAAATGTTGGTACGATTTTGGTATGGAAAATGAATGAAGGTTGGTTATAAATATTGACATGAGATTGGTATGCATGACAAGTACATACATGGTTGGTGAAACATGATTTGTATGTGGTTAGGATGTAATTCCACGATAGTTTTGTGGTGGTGCCTTATTGGTTAGGGCGTAATTCCATGAGCCTCTAGGTGAGACCTCATGGTGGTGCCTCAGTTGGTCGGGACGTAATTCCATGACCCATGTTAGTGGGAGTTCATGATGGTGCCCTATTTATAATTTAGTAAGGATTCAAGGTAAGGATTGCATCCTGACACTCTAAAGAGTCAGTTAGTCTCACATAGAGCGTACTGACTCAAGTGTTGAGAGTAATAGGAGGCCTGAAATACTCTAAGGGCTAACCTTGTGTGGGGGGAAAGAAACACTGTAACAATTAGCTCGGTAGAGCAGGAAAGGTCACCACAAGTGCAAGCATCCGTTGAATCCGACTAATTATATGTATTCAGATGAGTCGCGTCGTGAGTCTTAGTGTATTGTTTGAAAGTCGTAACATGATTGGTTGACATGTGCATCTTGGACTATGAAGTTGTGTGTAACTGTATGATAAACCTTTTTTTGCTCTAGCTTACTCTGTTGCTTGTTGATTGTTATGTGTGTGATTTTCTCCTTTTGCGATGATCATCAACCTGTTGATGTGAGCAGATGTGAGAACTCCCCGTGGTCAATAGGGAAACGGTGATTTCGCTACATAGCCTCTCTAGGATGGATTCCAACTTTCATTTAGGGCTAAGGCCCATGTATTGACTTGTCTTGAGTTTTATGTGAATTACTGTCAATCTCTTACTTCACCTTTTATCTGACATCGTAGTGTGCCTTAATCCTTTCCTATTTTCTTCTGGATATTTGTAAGGAGTAACGTTATACTCCGTGGCTTTGTTTCTCCTTTTCATCTGTGTGACATTTCATTTAAATTAAGGCTATTATTTAAATGGGGTGTTACAATCTACCTTACCACCAATTCATCATCAAATATACTAAAAAAACATAACATAAAATAATAATTAACTAAACCTAATTATATCAATAATATATTTATTAAATCAATGTAATCGGTACATATAATTAAATTAACAATTAAAGTCTTGAAAAATATTTATTTATAAATTATTTATTTATACATAAAAATATTAAAATCTTTTTTCAAAATAACCAAATTTTAAAAACAAAAAACACGATCTGTGCGTATGTCTGGTCTCCTACTAGTTTAAAGTAAAATTCATCATCATCCTCATCCTCATCCTCATCCTCATTCTCATATCCAACGGATATGAAATTTTTGTCCCATCTCCATCTCCACTAATAACATGTATTCCCGTACAATGCTCATTATCACTTTATTACTGTTGCAATATTAATTAATTAATTTTAGAAGAAAATCACACACAAAAAAAGGGTTTTTTTTTCCCTTATAGGAAATTCACTCTCCGTTATTACGGTAATAGGCAGTTTTTAAAAAAATTATGGAAATGGGCAAATTGTTTTGGGGGAGCATTTTTTCGTATAAAGAAATCGTGTAGCCCCCAAACGTTTTTGTGGTCAAGCGAGTCAAAGGGCGAAATTGTGTGGGGGTGAACGTTTTAGGTGCAGTAATCGGTTACCATATGCTGTAATCGATTACTGCATGCTGTAATCGTGCGGGGGATAACGTTTTTGAAGCAGTAATCGATTACCATATGTTGTAATCGATTAATGCATGCGTTGTAGTTTTCTGGGTGTTATGTAATCGATTACGCACGAACTGTAATCGATTACATGCGTAATTTTTTGAAAAAGAACGTTAACAAACATTTTACTGGATAGGAAAGCAATGACATATGATATAGTTGAATATGAAACTAAAAATAGTGATAATAATGAAAAAGAAAACATTACAATCAATTAAAGTACTAACATAATAATGTCAATGTAAAAGTGAATTAAACAAATACAAAGTTTTTGAATGAAATAAACATCAAAATGCATCTAAGAAGGAGGAAATTGGCGCCACACATAAGCCATGTCTTCCTCAAGTTGACCAACCCGAGCATCTATACTGTCAAATCTTGAACCAACAAAAGCCTGGAGATCGCGGATTTCGTGGATAATATCATTAAGCATAGCAGCCGATGCATCCTGGGTAGGCTGAGGCGGTGGAGATGGTGTGCGGTGATCATGAATAGGTGCATCCTGCATATCACGTTTATGAATCCATTCACCATTTTGGTTTTTTACAAAACCAAAGGAATGAATAACTTCAGCACCAATTGAACATGTTCTCCAATTAACCTCCTCAAATGGTTCATCTTCTAGAGGAACATTAAACTTAATTAAAATGTTAGTAATGTGATTAGCATATGGTAAAGGGGCATTGTCTCTTAATGCCTTTTTCATGCGATATCTAATCAGATGACCCAATTAAGCTGCCTTCCGGTCAGCATTGCCCACATTAAGATAATGTCTTCTTCAGTAGCTTGGGCAAGGTTAGTTGATCGGGATACCAGGTATCGACATAAGATCTAGTGCAGGATACGTGTTTCCACTTTCATTTGGCCTGCCAGTAATCTTCCTCCAATATTTACATTGTCATGACAAATCATTACTTTTGCATTGTGACTCGAATAATCATCTCTCCATTCCTCCACCATGTTTCCCTCAAAACAGACCCCTTGAGTGCCTAACTAGGTTATACGATAAAACATATTTATATCCATTCTAATCTTGACATGCTTAACTTCACTAAGAATAACCCCTTCATCAGTAATTTGTAAGTTAGAATAAAATACTCTAACTAACTCCGGATAATAACATTGACGATTAGTCAAAAAAGGTAACAATCCCAAGTTGTGCAGTATATCATAGCACTCAAAGTTTTGCTCAGCAATAAAATCATCAAGATATCTGGATTCAATAATATCTCTGTCAGAAAATTTTGAAGTATACCTTTCATATTGTGCTACGAAAGAGAAGAGTCTCTGTGGTTGTGAAGGTGGAATTATTTCTTTAGGTTCGTTGACGACAGCACCACGGCGGCGGCGAGCACCGGTTTGAGTCTTGCGTTTTCTTGAAGATTCAGCCATTTTTGGGTGTTTCTGAAGATTTTAATCGGTGGATTTTGTAAAGAATTGAAAATGATAAAGATTGCAACGAACAAGAGGTGATTTGGTTAAGAAATGAAGGCACAGTGGTGAAATCACGGAGGAGGGAAAGGGGGCACGAGTTGGGTTTTTGGTATGCAGCGGCGGAGAGAGAAAATGTTGTATTTATAATGGAAGACGAGGTGTAATCGATTACAGGGTTTGTGTAATCGATTACCACGTTAAAAATAATTTTCCAAGGGCTCTTGATAGAGGTTAATCGATTACCAAGGCAAAAATTATTTTTCAGTGGCTCTTGTTAGAGGTGTAATCGATTACAGAATTTCTGTAATCGATTACCAAGGCAAAAATTATTTTCCAGTGGCTCCTGTTAGAGGTGTAATCGATTACAGGGTTTCTGTAATCGATTACCAAGGCAAAAATTATTTTCCAGGGCTCGTGATAGTTTGTTAATCGATTACCGTGTTTCTGTAATCGATTACGAACCTAGAAATAATTTTCCAGGGGCTCCTGTTAGTTCGTTAATCAATTACAGCTCTTTTGTAACCGATTACCAAGTTAGGATTTATATTCCAAGGGGCTCCTGTTACTTTAGTAATCGATTACAGGCTTTGGTAATCGATTACATTTTACAATTTTAGATTTGTGTAATCGATTATTTAATCGATTAAGGTCACACGTAATCGATTAACTTACGATGTAATCGATTACCTTCGCATCAGATGTCCAAATTTTATTGATGGTAATCGATTACAGTACGCATTTTTGCAGCAAATTAATTGTGGTGATGGATAACATGATCCATATAATTGATTACAGCATAACATATTTATTTTTATAGCATTTGTACTCCATTAATAAAAAAGTTTAACATATTCCATTAATTAAAGAAAAATAAAATGATTAACAAGTTGAACATAACTTAAAATGGAAAGCAAAGAAAAAAAACTAAATGAATTACGGCAACCATCTGTATCTTCTTCTTCCTCGGTGATCCACAAACCATCCAGAATTGATATCTTCGTATTCTTCGGCAGGTGTTGGTGGTCTGATGTCTCTAGTTTGGATGAAAAGCTCGATATAGGAAGAGATACGCAATTTTTTGACAGATTGGTCTAGACTTTGTACGTGTTCCCAACGACTGATCATCTGTGAAACATCAAAGTCACATTTGATTTCTGTGGTGTCATGAAATAGTCGTTTGTTGCGTATTGTTGAAGGGCGACGATAGTCAATTTGTTTGATAACTCTACGATCACCACACTCGACTAATTGAGTTACGGTTTCTAATAATTCATTGTAGGTGCAATCATGTCTGATGGAGAAGGTTTTTGTGGCATCCGAACGAAACTCAAGACCAAAACCAGATCGACTCTCTGTGATACCAGCACCCCTTAAAGGTCTACCATAATAAAGAATAGTTGGTGAAGTTGGGACAGAGTTTGAGGATGATGATGATGGGGTGTTTGTAGTTAAAAGAGAAATGATTTTTTCAGGTGATCTTGTGAATGTGACATACAATTCAATCATTGAGTTGAAAGGGACTTACATTGCAACATTTGAAAAACATGTTCATCTGTCTTTATTTCAAATGCATCATAGACAATATTTCCTTAAGAAGTCATGGTGGGTCGTCTGAAGTATAGGTTGTTTATGGTTGTGTTTGATTGTCATGAAATGGCTGCACAAACTCTTTGGTTGAGCATGTTGTATGTGCAGTTGTATGGAATGCGAAATATCTACGGACTCTGACATATGAACTTCACCCTATCCTCACAGAGTTTCATTTCACCGTTTGTGTATAAGGCAGCTATGTAAAAATTGGTGAAATCCTGAGACTCTGTGATGCCAAACATTTGAGGGGAAAATGTTCCATCTTACGGTTTTCAATTAAGAAAGAAAAGGTAGAAGAAGATGCCAAGCAATTGATGTGTTGGACACTTGAAAGTTTGCATTTCATGTAGTGTAGGGATGTGGTATTTATAAGCATAGGAGTTGCACCATTATTGAGTGAATAAAGAAAAAAAAATTATAGAGCTTCAATTCATTACGTACATATGCAATTGTCATTCAAATAGTACACATACATAGTACAATATTCTCCCATAATGTGATAACTTTATTTGACAATAACATTGTTCAACGATGGCTGCTTGTGCCGCATGGTGGCCTCTGTGTGGGTCGTCGAGGTCGTCTCTCAAGTTGTGGGGGAGGATAGGGTGACTCACTTTTGTCATCAGTATCTTCCACTTCCACAGATTGAGAACCTTCTTCTGAAACATTAAATGGAATTTCAGGTCTGTAGTATTGTTGTGAAGATGAGGGGCCTCAGTATGCAGATGGTGGAGTTAGTGATGATGTCCCAAACATTTGTGATGGAACACCCCCATAGCTGGAAAATTGTGGGCCAGATGAACCACCATAATATTGCGATGGACCTACTCCAAAGTTTGATGGCGGTGGGAATAAACCATATGAAGTCGGGACCTGCTGAGATGACGATGGAGGATGCATTCTTTGATCCCAATTCCCAAAACTAGGAGTTAGATTTTGTGACTGAAGGAGGCCTGAAAAGGGTCTATCCGGACGAAGCTGCTGATGTGAAGGCGGATTTTGATATTGCTCAGGCATGTCATACTAAAAGAAAATAAAAAATTAATTGATATTATTGAAAATCAATTATAATAAAAAGTTTAATTAAACTGTTGTGCATGAAATAAATGATTCCCACTTCATCATCGAATTTATATACCATTGCATGTAGGGCGAGTTATCACGCAGATGGCCACTTTTGGTGAAAGGTTCGCCCTGAACAATGGAATTATGACGATTATTCCATACCATTATAAAACGATGGTGATATTGCCTCCAATTAATTTTCCTCCATTCCTCGAAGATCAATTCGGTGAACCTCATGTAGGTTCATCGGGTCGGATGGGATGTTTTGTCGCCAACCAAACTGTCTAACTACCCGATCGACTTGGTGAAATTCAACAGTCGTAAAACATATAAGAGGAACCAATGCCCGACTAATGGGAGAAACATTTATGATTATCATGCGACTAACATGGGGTTGTCGATATGGTGTCCATAAAAACTGCAAAAATTAATGTTAATATTAAACATAAAAAAAACAAAGGGAATTTCAACAAACAAAATAGTAGAGCATTGGTGATAATGAACCTGCTTTGGTTGAATATGATCAATTTTTTTTCGGAACCCCACCACAGTAGTTTGGTCATGGAAGACGGAACGTGTTTGCCGACACCATCTCACACTTAAGGGGAACGCAAGGCCAGCCACAATCTCGTCCTCCGTGACTGGTTGTATTTCTGGAGATATGCATGTGAATCTCTCCCACGCCCAACATTGCAGCAATAACATGCATCCACCAATGTTGTCTTGTTGGAATTTTGTGTTGTGATCCAGTGCACGATACAAGCATGCCAATACTGCGAACCCCCAACTAAAATTTGAAATATGATCCAATTCTCTTAACAATGGCAAAAACATAAAATGCACGAGACTGACTGATGTATCTGGCATCAACATGCTGCCAATCAATATAAGGATGTGTGCTCGTGCATATTGTCCAATGGTTGCCAGGTTTGCGTCATCCGGTAATTCTCGGAATCTGCTATTTATCCATGATAGCTTTATGCGGTTCCCTGTGATCATATTTTCGGATGGAATATTCCCCAATAAATCTTGTAACAATTGCAGCAAGTTTCCGGAACTTCCACCAGTGACAGGTTCACCATCAATTGGCACCCCCAATTGTAGTGAAACATCTTCCTAGGTAACAGTTGTTTCTCCTAGTGGCATGTGGAAGGTGTGAGTTTCAGTCCTCCACCTTTCACATAATGCTGTTACCATGAGGTGATTAATCTCCACATTACTCACTTTTAAAACGTGACCAAAACCAACTGCATCAATTAACATTCTGACCCTAGGGTCAATAAGATCTGTATGTTTTAAAATCCAGATAGAATGGCATCGTGGCCGGAGGACCCTCTCGTTTCCTTCCCAAATCTAGTTGGTGATGTGATTGTCTTGATGACGCAATACGGACAAGTTTGCTGGCAGGTTGTTGTTCTGAGCCATAATAAACTACGTAAAAGTATATGAAAAGATTACCAGAATATCATTTAAAGTTGATCAATAACAAAACAAACACAAAAAAGATAATCAAAAAAATGACCGAACATGTTAGATTGACGGATGAGAAATTAATTTTGATAGGCTGCAAATCCAACTACAATGGCAAAGCAATGAAGTATTCTGTGATGTGAAACAACTCTTGCACCTAACATGGCTATTTAAACTACATCACCATACTATTCATTCACATGCCTCCCTTTTCATATTTCTCTCTCTCACGTATCAAATGACTTGTCTCACCAATGACAGCTTATTGTCTTACACCTCCATGCACACCACCACATGGCTTCTTCTATTCACCACACACACCTTTCTCTTCAATAATGATAAACTTCTGAAAGATTCTCACACTATTTTTCAAAGTTGCAGGTGCATGAAAGATTCTCTCTCACACCATTATTGTGAATAGTATTATGCAGAAGAGAAAGCATGCATTATTTTGAATAGCAATGTGCAAAAACGTGAATTATTGTGAGTGTAGAAGCGTGAAGTTGAAATAGTATTATGGTAGGTGCAGCAGTTCAGGAATCACGCTGAAGCGGGAAAATCAAAAGGTGTAAGAAGAAAACGTCATGGGGGCAAACATTTTTAAATTGAAAGTGTTTTGGGGGTGCATGTTTTCTGAATAGAAAGTGTATGGGGGTGCACGATTTCTATTAGAAAACATGTGGGGGGTACACGATTTCTTTAAGAAAACGTGTAGGGGGTGCACGTTTTCTTTAAAACAGTTTTTTTTTTCGCACACTCAACCTACTCCTTTCGCACCCCAACCCACTCCTTTCGATTCTGGAAACTAAAATGCTTATATATCCATGCACACTACCATTGCTTCTTCTATCAATACTTCTCTGCATACCAAGCTTCACATCTCAAATCTCTTAATCTATATTTCCATACCAATGTGTTCATAATGAGTTCGTGGAATTATGGAGGATCTTCTTCGTCTAATCCAATTGAAGACGAACCTATCATTCCAGACATTGTCAAAGAGTTTACTTCTGATAATTTTTATGAAGACAATGCAGACGATCAAGAAATTGTTTCGGTTCCTACTATGGATTACAATATGTATGGGGAAGTCGAACTACAAGAACGCATGCAATTCAATTCAAAAGAGGCTTTATGTTGCACGATGCATCCATCACCAATGGATACAGCTTCAATGTGGTAGAATCAAAATCGCATATTTATGTTGCACGATGCATCCATTACAACAATGGATGTCAATGGCGTCTAAGGGCTAGTTATAGTAAAATCAGACATCATTGGAAAATCAAGTCCATTGATGGTACACATACTTGTTTCTCTACATTAATTTCACAAGATCACTGCAATCTGGATTCGACCCAAATTGCTTCCATTGTTTTTCATTTGGTCCGCACAAATCCAAGCATTCACATCAAAAGCTTGGTCGTTGACATCAAAAGTCGTTATGGATACACGGTCACATATAGAAGAGCATGGATTGCGAAGGAGAAAGTAATTACAATGGAGTATGGTGATTGGGACCAATCTTATAATGAAGTTCCCAGATGGTTACTAACTGCCCAACAAACCAATCCTGGGATAATTTTTCAACTTTCCGATCCTCTAGTTAATATTGATGCTGAGGATGGGACATCCACAAACATTATGAAACGTTGCTTCTAGGCATTTGGACCATGCATTGAAGGTTTTAAGTATTGTAAACCTGTTGTTCAAGTGGATGGAACCTTTTTAACAGGAAGATATCATGCCACCTTGGTAACTGCAATTGCTCAGGATGGAAATAGAAACATATTTCCTATGGCATTTGCAATAGTAGAAGGTGAGACAAAATAGGCATTGATTTGGTTTTTTCAACTACTACGAGAGCATGTAACTCCTCAACCAAATCTATGCTTAATTACTGATAGAGGCAAGGAAATTTTGTCAGCCCTACGATCAGAAGAAGTTGACTGGGAATCAGACAATCTTCACTCTATCTACTGCATACGTCATCTGGTTCCAACTTCAACAACCGTTTCAAAAATGCCGATCTCAAGAAACAATTCATTAACTTGGGTACGATGTTTTCCTAACTTTACATTCCACATGCACAAAATATTTCCTTTAAACATAATATTTTTTCATTTCATTTTATATTTCTTTTTCACAGCTTATGAAGTCAAACAACCTACCGTGCAAGCAAAACTTTCAGCTATGAGGTCCCAATTCCCACAAGCAATAGCTTGGATTGATAAAATCCCCTTACATAAGTGGTCTTAGGCTTATAATGGGGGGCGCAGGTACACTCACATGACAACAAACTTGGCGGAGTGAATGAACTCTATGCTTAAGGGGGCTCGGTCATTACCTATCTGTGCACTATTGAAATTACATTTCAAAACATAAATGTTTGGTTTGTTGAACGCGACTTAAAGGCAGACTCTATGTTAAGAGCTGGTCATCAATATCCAGAAGATGTCACTGCCTTGCTCCAACAAAATCACCATAAATCCGCATATTGTCATGTTCAACGCTACGATCGAGATAATTCAGAATTCGAGGTGCAAGAGATATCGAGCCCCCATCAATATCGGCCAAAACCAATCTCATTCACTATCAGATTAAATGATTGGTGGTGTGATTGTGGTCACTTCCAAGCTAGTCGGTTACCTTGTCATCACGTCATAGCTGTTTGTTCTTTTGGTCATATGCCACTTTCAAATTTTATAGATCCAGTTTACACCCTTGATTACATAAATAAGGCTTATCAAGTCCAATTCCACCCCCTGCGAAATGAGGACTATTGGTCAACATATACAGGTCCTAATTTCAATCCGGACCCCCAAACTAGGATCCATAACGAAATGGATCATCCCGTTACAGATAAGCCAAAAAAATGCTCTTATTGTCGCATTGAGGGTCATCATAGGGGACAATGTCCATTTAGCCAATAATTTGTACATTTTTTATTTCAATTAATTTACTTTTCAATGTTTTTTTCTTCTTTCTACAATGTCAAAACTAAGACAATTTTTTATGAACATTAATATTTCTTATGCCTTCATCAACTATAATTTGAAATACTTTATTCTTTGATGGACCAAAAAACTGTATAAAATCATTACAAATTATTATGCTTGCTTTTGTATCCAATTCTAATTTAATTACTTTTTTTTTTTAAAAATTGGGACTGTAATCGATTACAATACCTTTGTAATCGATTACATTTCACCCGAACATAATGCATTAACCATGTAATCGATTACACTTCGTGAAGTGTAATCGATTACATTACACCCAAAAAACTGCAACACATGCAGTAATCGATTACAGCATACCGTAATCTATTAGTGCATGAAAAACGTAACCCCCCTGCACGATTTCATGTAAAAACGTACAACCCCACAACGATTTTCTTTAAAGATCGTTCACCCCCCACATGATTTCGCTTGTTGACAAATTTTGACCACAAAACGTTTGGGGGCTACACGATTTCTACATACGAAAACGTGCTCCCCCCAAACGATTTGCCCATTTCCGTAATTTTTTAAAAAATTGCCTAGTTCCGTAATAATGCAGAGTGAATTGCCTAAAAGGGAAAAAACCCAAAAATAAATGATATTATGAAATATTCAATATCAAAAAAGCAAATTCCATTTCAAGTATTTATAAATAAATGATATTTTCAAAGATTTTCATCAAAGTACCAAATAATAATTGAAAATATGATATAAAATATTACACAATCACACATAAATAAAATTTGATAACAACCAAAATATCCGTTAATTTTGAAAACGTTAGTGAAATAAAGTGTATAAAGTTAAAATATATTTTAAAAGTTATAAAAGGAAAGCAAATAAAATATTTCTAATGACTCTTTACTTCCTTTCTCTAAATTATAATGAAATATTTTTTGTATACATTAATAAATTATAATACACTACTTAAATGAAATCACACATAAAAAATGAAACTAATAATAATTTGAATTTAGACATAGATCTTTCATCTTTTGAACTTTATGATAATAACATTATATTATAATATTATGGTAAATTAAATATCTTTGTATAACTGTGGTGGTAAAATTATATTTATGAGAATGAGTTAAAATTAAAATAAGTATATAAAAAATCATTAAAACAATATTTTACATGATAGAAAAACAATAGATAAAAATATTAAAAAAATGATCAAATGTGAGTCTTGGAAACAATTTGATACACCATTGAACAAAATTGCATGAAGGAAAAAAAAACATAACTAAGGGTCACCTAGTTTGCTAGCTCTTTGAATGTTCTTTCCTCATAACTAGCCATATTATCACACAAAGGGGTTATACTAGAAAAACACAAAAACTAATATTGGAAATCCAAAATTAAAAAGTTAACAATTTTTCTTACAAGAAAAAAAAAAAAGAAAACATAATGACTAATGTATGAATGCAAGATTGAATGTACAAACAAAACACTCAAATTGTCATCTCCCCGACAACAACGCCAGTTTGTTGAAACCATTTTCTTCGCATCAGGTGAACATAAATACCAAATTCCCCCTTAATGTACCATAGGAAGAACATAACTTGGATGCAATCCAAAGAGATGGTGATTTTTAAGTGAGTTTGTACTATCCTGAATTAAATGTTAAGGTAAAAAATATGAGAAAATAGAACAAACTATGATAAACAACATTTATGAAAATGACTTATGCAGTATGGAGCCATGCTTTACTAACCCAAATGTAGTAATGTGACTCTAGAATGTTTTTTGGATTGACAATAAGTTGTTCTTCCTATGATACCTTAAGGATAATTTTTTTTACCTGATGTGACTAAAATGGTTTCATCACTCTCGGCCAAACAACTCAGCTTGATTAAATAAGTGCTCGGTCTTTAGTTTGGAAGGGTCTTTAGTACAAAATACTTTAACGCTCAAGTCAGTGTTTGGTCACGTTTCCAGACAAGTAGTTGTCACTACAAGAAAATACCTTACTAATAATCAATTTTAGTGACCAAAAGTTGTTAGTCATTATAGTGATCAATTTAGATACCAATTTACAAAATAAAAAATTATTGATTACTAAAATAGTCACTATTTTGAATAAAAAATTATACTTGGTCTCTAAATTGGTTACTAAAATTTAGCTACTAAGGTTTTAACTACCAAAGGAAATTGGTTACTAAATATTAGCTACCAAGGTTTTTTATACAAAAAAAAGGTTAGTTTCTATATTAGTTTCTAATTAATTAGTTATATATTTAGTGATCAATTATAATTTTTTATTCATAATAGTGACTTTTTTAGTAACCAATAATTTTTTATTTTGTAAATTGGAATCTAAATTGGTCACTATAGTGACTAACAACTTTTGGTCACTAAAATTGATTGTTAATGAGACATTTTCTTGTAATGTGTGAAATTAGACAAGCTAAAATTTTACCTCAACAGTCACTCTTATATATATAGGGTTACCTTAGTGGCTTTGCATTGTTCATGGATTAGTCTAGGCCCAATCATATCTTAGTCATGTTCAATGTTCTTTATTTTAAATTGTTTTTTATCTTCTGTAATCTTGCTTATACTCGAGAGGTTTTCGCCTATCGGGTCTCAAGGCTTGAGGTACCCTCATATTAGGTTCTCGGTGTAGGCATCCACTCTCATCAATACAGCTTTCCTTGTTGTTGACCATCTTTGTGTAAGTTCAGTTTTTGAACTAAGGAAATTTAAGGGTTCATGTAGTTGGCAAGTGGGTGGACTACTAAGGTAGTTTAATTGTTCAAAGGTTCGGGATAGTTCTATTATTAATTATAAAAAATAAACAAATTGTAGAGTTAAAATAATGTTCGTGAAATTTTTGTGAAATCTTAGAATATCAAAATATCATTAACTTATTAAGGCAGATGGGGAAGGAATAAAGCATCTTTTCACATTAGGAATGACAAATAGACTCATCCCTTTGAGTATTGTCTAAACTCGTCCTCATTTTGATGATGAATCCCTACATTGATTGAGTATGGGTATGAGTGACACCCAATATTTTTAATTAGGTATGGGGACATGGATGAGTACGTCATATTCACCCATCCCTATTCCCTTACTCATCCCAATACCCATCTCCATTTTCATCCCATTTTTGTTTAAATTACTAAATTATATATATATATATATATATATATATATATATATATATATATATATATATAATTATTTTAGTATTTTGTTTTGTAACTTTTCTTTTTGCTTCTTTCCCTACACATTTTTCCTCCTATCTTCTAATTGTATGGCTTATTCTTTATCCACTAAATTCACTCACATCTCTAAGGTATTTTCTCTTTTATCACAATCTTGATTATACATTTTTGTAGTTGTTGTTGTGTGCAAATGGTCTATTATTATTTTCGATTAATCAAATAGTTTTTAGGTATCACATTTGATTATTTATACTCCTTTTTCGTATTTTTTTATTGTTTATTTTTTTCACATCAAATGTTTAATTTCAAGTGTTTAATTGTGTAAACTCTTTATTTACTAGGTAATTTAAAAAAAAATCATTATTCTCTTTAATAATTAATTTTTGTTTTATTTGTATTCTTGTTTCGCTTAAACAAATTTCATTATCTCTCAATGATTTAAATAATTTCCTATATTTCATTATGAGATCTTAATGGTATTTTCCATCTTATCATATATCTAGAAACCAAACCAAGAAAATAATAAAACACTACAAAAAAACAGCTATTACCGACGGTCAAGATCCGTCGATATCAACACAAATCCGTCGGTAATCTAAATTTTTTGACGAATTTTCGACGAACCAAAATCCGTTGGTAAAAGGGGCGTATCTAATATTTACCGACGGATAACGCCCGTCGATAATTACCGACAACCATGAGTTTGGCGGATCATTTTCCGACGGATTTGACGACGGAATAATCCGTCGGTAATTTCATTTGCATTTTGAAGTGCATTTTGTATTCGCACAACACACAAAATTTATCTGACCTACAATTTCACAAATACAACCAGACCTGCCAATCTTATAATTATATCCCTAGCCAATCCAAACACGTATCTTATATAGACATCATACGCATATATTCTAAGAGTTTGCATATGAAAGTAAAATAAAGGTAAACATCTATCAATCACAATCTCATAGGTTATGTTTAGCTAATGTAAAAGCAGACATAAGTAACTAAATCAATATAGAAAAAATTCCTAATAATCTACATAATCATCTGAATGATTTTCTTCTGCAGGGTCTTCTTGTTGCTCAGTCTGTGGTTGGACTACGGTGGACTGGACTAGAGTGGGTTGGATTGGAGTGGGTTGGACTAGAGTGGACTGGACCATAGTGGGCTGGACTATAATGGGTTGTTGTTGGGGCAGTGTTGGGCCGGTCTGCTATTGTTGAAGACGGTTGTGGTCATCAGCAGGTAGAAAGGCCATGACTAGATTTTGGAAGTTTTGAAACTGACTTCTCAAATTTTAATAAGCCTGATCACGTTCTTCTAGTCATTGCGTAAGTCGGTTCATAGCCTCCTCAGCATTGCTGGAAGAAGATGGTTGTTGTTTGTGGATACCTCTTCCAACAGTGAAACCTTTCCCAAGTTCTTCAATGCCATAAAGTCTTCCTTTATTTTTTCCACCGACAACATCAACCCAGCATTGTGTCCTAATGACGTCTTCCTTATCAGCATCATCATCATGCTCTGACGCATCAGCACAGGACCCTTGCTCAGATCTGACCTGTGAGAGTCTAGTTGAAAATTCTTGCTGTTAAAGAAAACAATGAAAAATTAGTTAAAGAAGGTACAACATTTAAGTTTAAAGGAAATAATAAATAGTAAAAGGATTTCCTTACATGTGTTCTTCGAGACCTTTCATCAACAAACTGGCTAGATCCCTTGCGAAGATGAGTTTGGTAAAATACCTCATCAATATATGCCTCTCGCCCCAGCTCTTTTGCCTTTAACAAAATAAAGAGTTATATATATACATCGGTTTTAAAAGAAGTAAATTATATCATAATATGAAAATAAAAAGAATTATGGTTTATACCATACGAAGGGCATGCTCATGAGTGGTAATGGAACCACCTGTGTGTAGGGTCCCACCCTTTTCTGAAGCTCTATTCCTTTGAGTTGTAATACATTTATTGCGATAAGAAGAAGAATTCCAATGTTCTAGCAATCGATTCCAAATATGGTCCCCAATCCAATAAGGGCGCTCTCTTGCAATCCGGACATCTCTAAACATCTCAGATAGCCTATGAGATGCTCTACTGTGGAATTTTTTTTTAATTTGACCTTCGTGCTCAGGTCTCCACTGAACCGACCTTTGTAATAATAAATCAAGTACATATGATCTTGACAACACAATATGCATGGTGTTTAAAGTCTAATAGTAGTTACCATCTATTTTCATTTGAAATACATACATAAATACGGAATGAAAATAAGTTTCATGACGTTTTACCTTAAATCGTTGCCAAAAGGTTCTTTCTCTTCTAGAGGTATGGCTCCTCATGATGGCGAAGGCGAAAGGAACTGTTGCTTAATAGATCTTGTGATGGCCTGAGAAGCAACTCTAGAAGGAACAAACCTAAATATAAATGCATAAAAGTCGTCGAAAAGAAGGAGAGGCAAATAACAAGTAATGACATACAAATTAGTATTTAAGATAATCGGATATTACCCTCAATTAAAAGGCGTAATCATCGGTCGCTCATGGAGAGGAGGGTCAACATCATCATCAATAGTTGAATTAGGAGCATCTGCTATAGGAGCAACATCGGGAGAGGGATTAGAGGATGAGGAAGGTCTACAAGAAGTGTGAACCACGACAAGGGATGGTCCTTGATGGGAAGGTTGTGGTGTGGATGTAGTTGGTGCGGGAACCATAATAGGGTGTGATGTGGAGGTAGGTGGTGGTGGAACCACAGTAGGGTGTGGTGTGGGTACCACGATAGGGTGTGGTGTAGGAACCACATAAGGGGATGGTGACAGAATGGATGTAGATGGTGTGGTAACCCCAGCAGGGTGTGCTGTGGGTATCGCAGCAAGTGATGGTGCCTGAATGGGCGCACTCTGTGGTATTTGGCCAGGAACCTTTATGATGTACCGTGGTGAACATCAAATATGAACAAGATAGTTATTTTACAGTTTAAAATGACAAGTGTTATTTCACATTACCACCACAAAATTATACTTTTATAAGTGATATATTTAAAGTTTGCCAAAACATAATTATTGAATCTTTTACATAAATTTAACAATTACAACAACCACAACATCTCACAACAACTAAATAATTCAATCATCGTTGTCATCCTCCTCCTCCTCATTTTTGTCATGATCATCATACTCGTCATCGTTATCATCATCATCATCATCATCTTCTTCTTCTTCTTCTTGGTCGTCTTCTTCTTCTTCTTCTCCATCTTCTTCTTGTATTTTTCCTTCCAATTCTTCAGGGGCACCATCAAAGTCATGCAATGTAGATACACTTTCAACTTCAATTATTTCATGGGCATGTGACATTTCATCAACTTGATAGGGAATATCCTCTTCCACCTCATTTGACTCAATGCGACCCCTAGGCTTAGTTTGTATCGCAACACACCAACCACTTTTGTCGATGCTCCAAAATGCTGGAAATGGGACATAGTAAACTTGTCTAACATTATTTACTAGAATGAACGGATCAAAAGGTCGGTATCTTTTACTCATATCAAGTTCAACTATATTATACCTAGGATTCACCCTTGTACCATCTCTAGAAGGATCAAACCATTCACAATAAAAAATAACTACTTTCTTTGGAGAAGTACAACTATTGTACTCTAGCTCAAATATTTTATGAATTATTCCATAAAAATCATCATAACCACCCTTTTATGAATGTGAAACTTGTACCCATTAACAAAGTACGTGTGCCATTCTTTTACGCATCTCATGGGCCTATTTGCCAAATCCCTTAAATCTTGATTGTTGGGACTTAATGGCACATTATAAACCTATAAATATGCAACAATAAATTGTTACATGATTTTCGATAACAACAATTTGTTTAAGAAACAAGAGCATACATACTTGATGTTTGAACCAGTAAAGAAACTCTGAGTATATTCGAGTAGAAGAAGTTCCTTCATGTACTTGGTTAGCCATCACGAATGAGCTATTAGACAAGAATACAATTAGTAAGTATATAAATTTCTTGATTAAGGTGCAGAGATTGAGATTAGAACATACTCAAGGTACGATTTAACTTCAGCGCAATTGATTAACACATGGACATTAGCAGAGTTGAATTCAGCATCCAGTTAACCAAAAAGTCAACTCCGTGCTTGCGTGACGACCAACTTGTCGAAACACTAATAATGTTGAGTCACATGTTTCATTTTGCTAGTGTGTTTCATTCCTAACATTGCTAGGCGACAAGATGAAGTTCTTAAAATAATGAGAACAAAAATATGTTGTTTCACGATGCAAGTAGGCTGCACAAATTGATCCTTCCACTCTGGCTTTGTTTTTTACAGAACATTTTGATTCCCCCATAAATCTATAAAAAGAAATGAATAGATTGTGATTTGAAACGAGAATAAAAGTCTAAAACATACAAAGATATAGTAATCATGGTTTATCACCTTTCAAATGGATACATCCACCT
>Ga0214543_1004380_pt1 | contig 26840 bp, 8 predicted proteins | sample CNSS2metaG_FD_160094 | JGI IMG/M metagenome (GOLD analysis project Ga0214543, IMG submission 160094) | Root nodule microbial communities from cowpea collected in UCLA plant growth center, Los Angeles, California, USA - CNSS2 | ecosystem: Host-associated > Plants > Roots > Nodule | place: USA... | reverse complement strand
ATTAGGCGGATCTCATGATTTTTCATCAAAAGCTTTATTGCTTTGTCCAACCAGCCATACATAGGTATGAAATAAATTCACAATATTTGTGAAATCTCTTTTCACAATATTTTTGTCATGTTGCTTATATGCTTTATTTTTATATTTAATTGTATCCCAATATTCATTGCATCTAAATATATTTCAACATTTAAAATCCAATATAAGAAATTCTTACTTGTAATATCAAGGGTCACAAATCCAAATTTTGCAATGTTTCGCGTGTTTAGAACTAACACATAAAATAATAATATTAATAATAATCATCGTCATAATAAAAATAAATAATAAGACGGAGATGAAAATTGATAAGGTCAAACAATTCTTATCACAAGAGGAAGAATATAAGGTAAAATTATAAATTGAAAAAGGATTAGAAATAGCCTGGATTGAGACACGCAGATCCCTGTCATTAGAGAGAAAAAGCTTTCACTAGTCCTCAGTTGGTTGGAACATCGTGCTGATAACGTGTTATGAAATAAAGCGAATAACATAGAGAATGACGACAGATAATAGAGAAGAGAAGAAACAAGAGAGACTATAGAATGAGAGAATAGGGAGCAACTCATCTGTATATTCTTATTGATAGGAAGAGTCCTATTTATAGATACAACATGTAATCCATAAAGGAAACAAATCAACCAAGTTAATACAAATATTTACATAAAGAGTAATGAATCATATGAGTATCAATCATATGAAATCATATGAGTAACTGTATCAAATCAATGGACAATCATTAATTCATAACAAAATCAAATTAATCATACAACTGTGATACCTAAACCCATATACACAACATAAATAAAAGAAAATAATAAATAATATTATTTTATGGTCCCCTCTCCCAGACTAAGCCTGTTGCGCATAAACCTTATTACATTCCCATATATCACAAAAGTGAAAAACATTATCTGCACATAAATACAAAACAATTACAAACCTTAGACCCTGCCACAGAAAAAAAACATGAAAAAATCGATTGAACATTTAAGATCTCAAGTCACTTTTGATCTAAGTGAGCAACTTTTTAAATTCTATTGATAATTTTGAGGTATAACAATGAAAGAGTGAACTGGGTAGATCTATCACATTTTATCCCAATTGATTACAGTACAAATTGTCAAGAAAAACATAGTATCCTTCTGCTTATAAGAGCATAGGATCCTTCTTCTGGTAAGAATTTTCTTAGCCAAATGGTGTAATTTGCATTTTTTTATGATTATGAACAAAAACAAATCAAATTAATTAAATAATTGTGATACATAAACCCATGTACACAACATAAATAAAAGAAAATTATAAATATTATTATTTTATGGTCCCCTCTCCCAGGCTAAGCCTGTTGTGCATAAACCTTACATTTCCATATATCACAAAAGTGAAACACATTATCTTCACATAAATACAAAGCAATTATAGACCTTAGACCCTGCCACAGAAAAAACATGAAAAAACAAATTGAACATCTAAGATCTCAAGTCACTTTTGATCTAAGTGAGCAATTTCTTAAAATCTACTGATAATTTTGAGGTCTAACAATGAAAAGAGTGAACTGGGTAGATCTATCACATTTTATCCCAATTGATTACAGTACAAATTGTCAAGAAAAACATAGTATCCTTCTGCTTATTAGAGCATATGATCCTTCTTTTGGTAAGAATTTTCTTAGCCAAATGGTGTAATTTGCATTTTTTTTATGATTATGAACAAAAACAAATAAAATTAATTAGATAATTGTGATACCTAAACCCATATACACAACATAAATAAAAGAAAATTATAAATATTATTATTTTATTGTCCCCACTCCCAAACTAAGCCTGTTGCGCATAAATCTTACATTCTCTTATATCACAAAAGTGAAAAACATTATCTGCACATAAATACAAAGCAATTACAGACATTAGACTCTGCCACAGAAAAAACATGAAAAAACGCATTGAACATCTAAGATCTCAAGTTACTTTTGATATAAGTGAACAACTTTTTAAAATCTATTGATAATTTTGAGGTCTAACAATGAGAAGAGTGAACTGGGTAGATCTATCATATTTTATCCCAATTAATAATAATACAAATTGTGAAGAGCATAGGATCCTTCTTCTAGTAAGAATTTTCGTAGCCAAATGGTGTAATTTGCATTTTTTTTATAAACAAAAACAAATCAAATTAATCATAACTGTGATACCTAAACCCATATACACAACATAAATAAAAGAAAATAATAAATAATATTATTTTATGGTCCCCTCTCCCAGACTAAGCCTGTTGCGCATAAACATTATTACATTCCCATATATCACAAAAGTGAAAAACATTATCTGCACATAAATACAAAGCAATTACAATCCTTAGACCCTGCCACAGAAAAAAACATGGAAAATGGATTGAACATTTAAGATCTTAAGTCACTTTTGATCTAAGTGAGCAACTTTTTAAAATCTACTGATAATTTTGAAGTCTAACAATAAAAAGAACGAATTGGGTAGATCTGTCACATTTTATCCTAGTTGATTATAGTATAAATTATAAAGAAGAGCATAACATCCTTCTGTTTATAAGAGCAATTTTAGAGAAATTGTGTAATTGGTATTCTTAATGATGGAGATGAGCAACTTTTAAAAAAATTAGTGATATGCCAAAGAGGTACAACTTCACCAAAGAGTCGTCCTTTAACCTTAATACAATTTTTATAAACTGGAAGAAGTCTCCATTGTCACGTACAATTTCTTTATTGTTTTTACTATTTTAAAATCTATGTTGTGTTTACTTTTAAAAAGTTATCCATTTTCCTAATTAAGAATAAAAATTACATCATTTAAGTAAAAAAAAAATTATGTTAGACCTCATTTAAAAGTGTTACTTGTTAATTTTATTATTAAATTCGAACTCATGACTCAATGCCTTAGTTCTTATTACCATCTTATTATGAAATAATGTTGATGGGATCATGATTCAATACCATGATTTATTACCATTTTTTAAATCCTTAATGCTAGGATATTAAAGTATTTTAACTTTCATTAAATACTACACAAATTCATTTTTATATATACTAGCACTTGCAAATTTTTAATAAATATTTTGAGGATATAAAAACTAAATATATAAACTTTTTTTAGAATGTGTCGAATATACAAAATATATTTAAAGTATAAAAAAATATATTAAATTATATATTAATTTATATATAAAAAAATTTAGAGGGCTCTCTCCTACTTTATAATCCGTCATAATATATTAACTTATTCAGTAAATTCATGATTATTTCGTGTTATTTGAAAAAAGAAAAGTTAGATTTTTAAATACAAGATAACGAGAAAGAATATTTTATTATTATCACCAATTAGGATTTTAGAAACTTTCTTTTTATTTATTATTGTCGTCAAATAAATAGACTTCAAAACTCTTTTAAATACAATATTTTTTTTTGAAAAATATAAATATGAAACTCTTATCTAAATACCAAATGAAGAAGATTAGATACATTTAAGAGTTAATAAAATATGTGTTAAGATATATGGTGACGACCTCATGGAAATATGGGTTAATCACTCACTTCATGTTGCATTTCCATTGATACAAAGAAGCATGATATAATATTTATGATTATTTCAAATCTTTTTACGTTAGGTTAGGGTTTTAATGTAAAAATTTATTTAAATTTGAATAATTTATCTTTTTTATAGCATGTACATGTTATTTTCTATTTTTTTAGGCCAAAAATAGTTTTGGAATGATTTTTCATTTTAAATAGGTCTCTATATTTTGTGGGTTATTTGTTTATGAAGAAATGTTTTATATCTTTCTTTTATTATTACAACTAAAATTGTGTGGTTGCTTTTTATGATATCATTTATAATAATGCATACATGTTTTTGTTAAACTACTGTTTGCTATAATTGTTGATTGATATTGAAATTTTTTATTATTAAATATTTAAAAATGTGTAATTTAACTGTTTAAATTTAAAATATTGAAGTTAATTTTGTTTATAACAATGAATGCAAAAATTTATTTAAAATTATAATTTAGATTTTAAAACTACTGAAAATTATAAAGATTAATTAACTATTTTAGTTCATAGTAGTATGTTATTTAAAGTGGTAATGTTAAACAAATATGAGAAAGCTAATATTTCATTTTTGTTATTTTATTATTATAATGTATTTATTTGTTGGATTGAGTTAATGATATTGATATCTTTTTTAAGGATTATGACAAATTTGAGATCTGACGATAGAAATGGTGGATTGGGTAGATCTATTATGTGTTTTTCCCACTTGATAACAATACAAATTGTTAAGAGCATAGGATTCCTGCTAAGATTTTTTTTAGCCAAATGGTGTAATTTGTATTTTTTTTTATGAGTAAAAACAAATTAAATTAATAAGATAAGTGTGATATATCAATCCATATAAATAACATAAATAAAGGAAAATAATAAATATTATTACTTTATGGTCCCCTCTCTCGGAATAAGCCTGCTCTGCATAAACCTTTCAGTCTCATAAATCCCAAAAGTGGAAAACATTATGTGTCCATAAATACAAAATAATTTCAGATCCTGCCACAGAAAAAAACATGAAAAAATGGATTGAATATCTAAAATCTCAGGTCACTTTTAATCCAAATGAGCAACTTTCAAAAACTTACTGATAATTTTTAGGTCTAACAATGAAAAGAGTGAACTAACTATATCTATCATTTGATCCCAGTTGATTACAGTACAAATTGTCAAGAAGAGCATAATATCCTTTTACTTATAAAGCATTTTTAGACAAATGGTGTAATTGGTATTCTAAATGACACATATGAATAACTTTTTAAAAAATTACTAATAAATGTGTACAACTTCACTAAAGAATCGTCATTTAACCTTAATATAATTTTTATAATTCGAAAGAAATGTTCACTCTCACGTACATTATTATGTGTTTGTCCTACTTGATAACAATACAAAATATTAAGAGCATAAGATCTTCTTCTGATAAAGATTTTTTAGGCAAATGGTGTAAATTGTATTTTGTTATTAGCCAAAACAAATTAAATTAATGAGATAATTGGGATACCTCAACTCATATACACAATACAAATAAAATCTGCCATTATATATTAACTTATTCAATAAATTCATGATTATTTCATGTTATTTAAAAAAAAGAAAAATTAGATTTTTAAATACAAGGTGATGAGAAGAATACATTATTATTGTTACTTAAGAAGTTCAAAACTTTTTTTTATTTATTATTATCGTCAAATAAATGACTTCAAGATCTTTTTAAATACAACTAACTTTTTTTGAAAAATAGAAATATGAGACTCTTATCTAAATACCAAACTAATGAAAAAAACTAGATACATTAAGAGTTAATAAAATATGTGTTAAGATTTATGATGGAGACCTCATGGAAATATGGGTTAATCACTCACTTCATGTTGCATTTCCATAGATACAAAGAAGCATGATATAATTTTTATAATTATTTCAAATCTTTTTATGTTAGGTTAGGGTGTTTATATTTTGTGAGTTATTTATTTATGAAGAAATGTTTTATATATTTCTTTTATTATTACAACTAAAATTGTGTGGTTGTTTTTTATGATATCATTTATAATAATGCATACATGTTTTTGATGTTTTTGTTAAACTACTGTTTGATATAATTGTTGGTTGATATTGATTTTTTCTTAAATATTTAAAATGTGTAATTTAACTGTTTAAAATTAAAATTGAATTTAATTATTTTATAACAATGAATACAAAAAATTGTTTAAAATTATAATTTAGATTTTAAAAATAATGAAAATTATAAAGATTAGTTAACTATTTAGTTGTGTTATTTAAAGTGGTAATGTTAAAGAAATATGAGAAAGCATAATGACTTAACAAATGTTTGGCTAATATTTAATTTTTGTTCTTTTATTATTATAATGTATTTATTTGTTAAATTGAGTTAACTTGGGATATTTTTAAAGACTATGACAAATTTGAGATCTGACCATGAAAATGATGGATTTGGTAGATCTATTATGTGTTTGTCCTCCTTGATAATAATACAAATTGTTATCGACAATAATACAAATTGTTAAGAGTATATGATCATTCTTCTGGTGGAGATTTTTTTAGCCAAATGGTATAATTTGTATTTTTTTTATCAGAAAAAGCAAATTAAACTAATGAGATAATTGGGATATCTCAATCTATATACACAGCATAAATAAGAGAAAACAATAAATATTAATACTTTATGGTCTCCTCTCCCATATTAAGCCTGTTGTGTATAAACTTTACATTTCCATATATCACAAAAGTTAAAAAAACATTATGTACCCATAAATACAAGGAATTTTCAGACCCTACCACAGAAAAAAAAAAAAAAACATGAAAAATCGGATTAAACATCCAAAATCTCTTTTGATCCAAATGAGCAACTTTTAAAAACCTATTGATAATGTTGAGGTCTAACAATGAAAATAGTGAATTGTGTAGATCTATCACATTTTATCCTAGTTAATTATAGTACAAATTGTTAAAAAGAGTCATAGTATCCTTATGAACAACTTTTAAAAAAATTACTGATATCCCATAATGAAATGTTAACTTTTAAAAGTTATTCATTTTTTTTGTAATTAAGAAGAATAAGAATTACATAATTTGAGTAAAAAATAAAAAACTATGATAATTTGAGTAAAAAATAAAAAACTATGTAAGACGTCATCTAAAAGGGTTGTTTGTTAATCTTACTATTAAATTCAAACTCATGAATCAATGCCTTAGTTTGTATTACCATCTTATTATGGGATGATGCTGATGGGATTATGTTTCAATACCATGTTTTTATTACCATTTATGTTATCCTTTATGGTAGAATATTAAAGTATTTTAACATTCATTAAATACTATACAAAATCATTTATATATATATATATATATATATATATATTAATTAACAGTTGCGAATTTTTAATAAATATTTTGAGATATCAAAAACTAAATATATAAACTTAAAAATATATAAAATATATTAAAAGAGTAAAAAATATTTTAAATTATATATTAATTTATATAAAAAAATGGTGGGCTATTTGCCTTCTTTATAATCCGGCATTATATATTAACTTATTCAATTAATTCATGATTATTTCATGTTATTTAAAAAAGGAAAAATTAGATTTTTATAGACAAGGTGACGAGGAAGAATATTTTAGTATTGTCATCATTTAGGAACTTCAAAACTTTTTTTTATTTGTTATTGTCTTCAAATAAATAGACTTCAAGACTTTTTTAAATACAACAAATTTTTTTTTTTGAAAAATATAAATATGAGACTCTTATCTAATTATCAAACTAATGAAGAAAACTAGATACATTAAGAGTTAATAAAATATGAGTTAAGATATATAATGAAGACCTGATAGAAATATGGGTTATAATCACTCACTTCATGTTGCATTTCCATAGATACAAAGAAGCATGATATAATTTTTTTGATTATTTCAAATCTTTTTCCGTTAGGTTAGGGTTTTAATGTAAAAATTTATTTAAATTTGAATTTGAATCATTTATATTTGTATAGCGCGTAAATGTACATGTTATTTTCTACTTTTTTTTTTTTACACCAAAAATAGTTTTGGAATGATTTTTCACTTTAAATAAGTCTTTATATTTTGTGGATCATTTGTTAAGAAATGCTTTATATCTTTCTTTTATTATTACAACCAAAATTGTCTGGTTGATTTTTATGATATCGATTATAATAATGCATAAATGTTTTTGTTAAACTACTGTTTGAAATAATTGTTAGTTGATATTGAAATTTTTTTTTTTAAATATTTAAAATGTGTAATTTAACTGTTTAAATTTAAAATATTGAAGTTAATTATTTTATAGCAATGAATACAAAAAGTTGTTTAAAATTATAATTTAGATTTTAAAAATAATGAAAATTATAAAGATTAATTCACTATTTTAGTTTATAGGAGTATGTTACTTAAAGTGGTAATGTTAAAGAAATAAAAGAAAGCATAATGACTTAACAAATGTTTGAGAAATATTTCATTTTTGTTCTTTTACTATTACAATGTATTTATTTTTTGAATTGAGTTAATGATATTGGTATTTTTTTTTTAAGGATTATGACAAATTTGAAATCTGACAATAGAAATGGTGGCTTGGGGAGATTTATTATGTGTTTGCCCCACTTGATAATAATACAAATTGTTAGGAGCATAGGATCCTTTTTCTGGTAAGAATTTTTTTTAGCCAAATAATGTAATTTGTTTTTTTTTTAATGAACAAAAAAAAATCAAATTAATCAAATAATCATGATACCTAAACCCATATACACAACATAAATAAAAGAAAATAATAAATATTATTATTTTATGGTCTTCTCTCCCAGACTAAGCCTATTGCGCATAAACCTAACATCCCCATATATCACAAAAGTGAAAAACATTATCTGCACATAAATACAAAGCAATTACATACACTAGACCCTACCACAAAAAAAAAAAAACTTGAAAAAATGAATTGAACATATAAGATCTCAAGTCACTTTTGATATAAGTGACCAACTTTTGAAATCTACTGATAATTCTGAGGTCTAAAATTGAAAAGAGTGAACTGGGTAGATCTATCACATTCTATCCCAGTTGATAATAGTACAAATTGTTAAGAGCATAGGATCCTTCTTCTCGTAAGAATTTTCTTAGCCAAATAGTGTAATTTGAATTTTTTTTATGAACAAAAACAAATCAAATTAATCATATAACTCTGATACCTAAACCCATATACACAACATAAATAAAAGAAAATAATAAATATAATTATTTTATGGTCCCCTCTCCCAGACTAAGCCTGTTGCGCATAAACCTTACGTTCCCATATATCACAAAAGTGAAAAACATTATTTGCACATAAATACAAAGCAATTACAGACCTTAGACCTTGCCACATAAAAAACATGAAAAAACGGATTGAACATCTAAGATCTCAAGTCACTTTTGATCTAAGTGAGCAATTTTTTAAAATCTAATGATAATTTTGAGGTCTAACAATGAAAAGAGTGATCTGGGTAAATCTATCACATTTTATCCCAATTGATTACAATACAAATTGTCAAGAAAAACATAGTAGCCTTCTGCTTATAAGAGCATAGAATCCTTCTTCTAGTAAGAACTTTCTTATCCAAATGGTGTAATTTGAATTTTGTCATGATATGAACAAAAACAAATCAACTTAATTAGATAACTGTGATACCTAAACCCATATACACAACATAAATAAAAAAAATTATAAATATTACTATTTTATAGTCCCCTCTTCTGGACTAAGCCTGTTGCGCATAAACCATATATCACAAAAATGAAAAACATTATCTGCACATAAATACAAAGCAATTACAGACCTTAGACTCTGCCACAGAAAAAACATGAAAAAACGAATTGAACATCTAAGATCTTAATCACTTTTGATATATGTGAGCAAGTTTTCAAAATCTATTGATAATTTTGAGGTCTAATAATGAGAAGAGTGAACTAGGTAGATCTATCAAATTTTATCCCAGTTGATAATAATACAAATTGTTAAAAGCATAGGATCCTTCTTCTAGTAAGAATTTTCTTAGCCAAATGGTGTAATTTGAATTTTGTTATAAACAAAAACAAATCAAATTATTCAGATAACTATGATACCTAAATCCATGTACACAACATAAAAAAATGAAAATAATAAATATTATTATTTTATGGTCCCCTCTCCCAGACTAAGCCTGTTGCGCATAAACATTACATCCTTATAAATCACAAAAGTGAAAAACATTATCTGCACATAAATACAAAGCAATTACAGACCCTAGACCCTACCACAGAAAAAACATGAAAAAAGAAATTGAACATCTAAGATCTGAAGTCACTCTTGATATAAGTGACCAACTTTTTAAAATCTACTGATAATTGTGAGGTCTAACAATGAAAAGAGTGAACTGGGTAGATCTATCACATTTTATTCTAGTTAATAATAATATATATAGTTAAGAGCATAAGATCCTTCTTCTGGTACGAATTTTCTTAGCCAAATAGTGTAATTTGAATTTCTTTTATGAACAAAAAAAGATCAAATTACTCAGATAACTATGATACCTAAACCCATATACACAACATAAATAAAAGAAAATAATAAATATTATTATTTTATGGTCCCCTTTCTCAGACTAAGCCTGTTGCGCATAAACCTTACATTCCCATATATCACAAAATTGAAAAACATTATTTGCACATAAATACAAAGCAATTACATACCTTAGATCCTGCCACAGAAAAAACATGAAAAAATGGATTGAACATCTAAGATTTCAAGTCACTTTTGATCTAAGTGAGAGATTTTTTAAAATCTACTAATAATTTTGAGGTCTACGAATGAAAAGAGTGAATTGGGTAGATCTATCACATTTTATCCCAATTGATTACAGTACAAATTGTCAAGAAAAACATAGTATCTTTTTGCTTATAAGAGCATAAGATCCTTCTTCTGGTAAGAATTTTCTTAGCCAAATGGTGTAAGTTGCACTTTTTTATGATTATGAACAAAATCAAATCAAATTAATGAGATAACTGTGATACCTAAACACATATACTCAACATAAATAAAAGAAAATTATAAATATTAGGTATAAATATACATTTGGTACCCAAACTTTTTCGGAAAGTTCAATGTGGTACCCGAACTTTAGGAATGTTCAATTTGGTACCCCAATTTTCTAAAGAGGTTCAATTTGGTCCTCTCCGTTAAGTTAGAGTTAACACCGTGTCCGTACAGGACTCGTGTCAAGCCATGAAATTTTTATTTTTTTTTAATTTTTTTTCAAAAAATTATTTTTTTTTTCAAAAAATTATTTTTTTTTTCAAAAAATTTAAAAAACTGTCACGTGTCAGTTTATCATTGTGCCACGTGGCAGCTTACAAGCATGACACGTGACAGTGTAATAGTTATTTTCAATTTAGTACCCTAATTTAAATTTTTGGTTCAATTTAGTACCCCAATTTTTTAAAATCATTCAATTTCGTCCTTTCTTATTTGAGACCAAATTGAACATTTCTAAAGTTCCTAAAAGTGAAACACATTATCTGCACATAAATACAAAGCAATTATAGACCTTAGACCCTGCCACAGAAAAAACATGAAAAAACGAATTGAACATCTAAGATCTCAAATCACGTTTTATATAAGTGAGCAACTTTTTAAAATCTACTGATAATTTTGAGGTCTAATAATTAAAAGAGTGAACTTGGTAGATCTATCATATTTTATCCCGGTTGATAATAATACAAATTGTTAAGAGCATAGGATCCTTCTTCTAGTAAGAATTTTCTTAACCAAATGATGTAATTTGCATTTTTTTTTTACGAACAAAAACAAATCAAATTAATCAGATAACTGTGATACCTAAACCCATATACACAACATAAATAAAAGAAAATAATAAATATTATTATTTTATGGTCCCCTCTCCCAGACTAAGCCTGTTGTGCATAAATCTTACATTCCCATATATCACAAAAGTGAAAAACATTATATGCACATAAATACAAAGCAATTACAGACTTTAGATCCTGCCACAAAAAAAAACATGAAAAAATGAATTGAACATCTAAGATCTCAAATCATTTTTGATCTAAGTGAGCAAGTTTTTAAAATCTACTGATAATTTTGAAGTCTAACAATGAAAAGAGTGAACTGGGTAGATCTATCACATTTTATCCCAGTTAATTATAGTACAAATTATAAAGAAGAGCATGGTATCCTTCTGCTTATAAGAGTATTTTTAGAGAAATTGTGTAATTGGTATTCTTAATAATGGAGATGAGCAACTTTTAAAAAAATTAATGATATGCCAAAGAGGTACAACTTGACCAAAGAGTCGTTGTTTAACCTTAATACAATTTTTATAAACCGGAAGAAGTCTCCATTGTCACGTACAATTTCTTTATTGCTTTTACTATTTTAAAATCTATGTTGTGTTTACTTTTAAAGAGTTATCCATTTTCTAATTAAGAATAAGAATTACATCATTTAAGTAAAAAAAAAATTATGTTATACCTCATTTAAAAGTGTTACTTGTTAATTTTATTATTAAATTCGAACTCATGACTCAATGCCTTAGTTCTTATTACCATCTTATTATGAAATAATGTTGATGGGATCATGATTCAATACCATGATTTATTACCATTTTTTAAATCCTTAATGCTAGGATATTAAAGTATTTTAACTTTCATTAAATACTACACAAATTCATTTTTATATATATTAGCACTTGCAAATTTTTAATAAATATTTTGAGGATATAAAAACTAAACATATAAACTTTTTTTAGAATGTGTCGAATATACAAAATATATTTAAAGTATAAAAAAATATATTAAATTATATATTAATTTATATAAAAAAAATTGAGAGGGCTCTCTCCTACTTTATAATCCGTCATAATATATTAACTTATTCAGTAAATTCATGATTTCGTGTTATTTGAAAAAAGAAAAGTTAGATTTTTAAATACAAGATAACGAGGAAGAATATTTTATTATTATCATCAATTAGGATTTTCAAACCTTTCTTTTTATTTATTATTGTCGTCAAATAAATAGACTTCAAAACTCTTTTAAATACAATATTTTTTTTTTGAAAAATATAAATATGAAACTCTTATCTAAATACCAAATGAAGAAAATTAGATACATTTAAGAGTTAATAAAATATGTGTTAAGATATATGGTGACGACCTCATGGAAATATGGGTTAATCACTCACTTCATGTTGCATTTCCATAGATACAAAGAAGCATGATATAATATTTATGATTATTTCAAATCTTTTTACCTTAGGTTAGGGTTTTAATGTAAAAATTTATTTAAATTTGAATAATTTATCTTTTTATAGCATGTACATGTTACTTTCTATTTTTTTAGGCCAAAAATAGTTTTGGAATGATTTTTCATTTTAAATAAGTCTCTATATTTTGTGGGTTATTTGTTTATGAAGAAATGTTTTATATTTTTCTTTTATTATTACAACTAAAATTGTGTTGTTGCTTTTTATGATATCATTTATAATAATGCATACATGTTTTTGTTAAACTAATGTTTGCTATAATTGTTGATTGATATTGAAATTTTTATTTTTAAATATTTAAAATGTGTAATTTAACTGTTTAAATTTAAAATATTGAAGTTAATTTTGTTTATAACAATGAATGCAAAAAGTTGTTTAAAATTATAATTTAGATTTTAAAACTACTGAAAATTATAAAGATTAATTAACTATTTTAGTTCATAGTAGTATGTTATTTAAAGTGGTAATGTTAAAGAAATAAGAGAAAGCTAATATTTCATTTTTGTTCTTTTATTATTATAATGTATTTATTTGTTGAATTGAGTTAATGATATTGATATCTTTTTTAAGGATTATGACAAATTTGAGATCTGACGATAGAAATGGTGGATTGGATAGATCTATTATGTGTTTGCCCCACTTGATAACAATACAAATTGTTAAGAGCATAGGATCCTTCTTCTGGTAAGATTTTTTTTAGCCAAATGGTGTAATTTGTATTTTCTTTTTATGAGTAAAAACAAATTAAATTAATAAGATAAGTGTGATACATCAATCCATATAAATAACATAAATAAAATAATAATAAATATTGTTACTTTATGGTTCCCTCTCTCAAAATAAGCCTGCTCTGCATAAACCTTTCAGTCTCATAAATCACAAAAGTGAAAAACATTGATGTGTCCACAAATACTAAACAATTTCAGATCCTGCCACACAAAAAAAACATGAAAAAATGGATTGAACATCTAAAATCTCAAGTCACTTTTAATCGAAATAAGGAACTTTCAAAAACCTACTGATAATTTTGAGGTCTAACAATGAAAAGAGTGAACTAGCTAGATCTATTATTTTATCCTAGTTGATTACAGTACAAATTGTCAAGAAGAGCGTAGTATCCTTTTACTTATAAAGCATTTTTAGACAAATGGTGTAATTGGTATTCTAAATAACGTATATGAATAACTTTTTAAAAAATTACTAATAAATGGGTACAACTTCACTAAAGAATCGTCGTTTAACCTTAATATAATTTCTATAATTCGAAAGAAGTATTCATTCTCACGTACATTATTATGTGTTTGTCCTACTTGATAACAATACAAATTGTTAAGAGCATAGGATCTTCTTCTGATAAAGATTTTTTAGCCAAATAGTGTAAATTGTATTTTGTTATTAGCAAAAACAAATTAAATTAATGAGATAATTGGGATATCTCAACTCATATACACAACACAAATAAATAATAATAATAAATATTAGTACTTTATGGTCTTCTCTCCCATGTTAAGCCTGCTGTGCATAAACCTTACATTCTCATATATCACAAAAGTGAAAAATATTTTGTGCCCATAAATACAAAGCAATTTCAGACCCTACCACAGAAAAAAAAAAAACATGAAAAAACGGATTGAACATCCAAAATCTCAAGTCATTTTTAATCCAAATGAGCAACTTTTTAAAACTTACTGATAATGTTGAGATCTAACAATGAAAAAAGTGAGCTGGATAGATCTATCACATTTTATCCCAATTAATTACGGTACAAATTGTCAAAAAAAAATATAGTATCCTTCTACTTATAAGAGCATTTTTAAACAAATGTTGTAAATGGTATTGTTAATAACAGAGATGAACAACTTTTAAAAAAATTACTGATACGCCAAACAAGTATAACTACACCAAGAAGTCATTGTTTAACCTTAATACAATTTCTATAAACCGGAAGAAGTCTTTATTCTCACATACAATTTCTTTATTGTTTTTACTGTTTTCAAGTCTATGTTGTGTTAACTTTTAAAAGTTATCCATCTTTTTCGTAATTAAGAATGTAAACTACATCATTTGAATTAAAAAAAAAATATGTAAGACATCATGTAAAAATGTTGCTTGTTAATTTTACTATTAAATTCGAACTCATGCACTACTAAAAAATGTTTTATTAGTAACTAATTTTAGTGATCAAATATTGTGAGTCATTATAATGATTAATTTAGACACCAATTCACAAAGTAAAAAATTATTGGTTACTAAAATAGTCACTATTATGAATAAAAAATTATAATTAGTCACTAAATTGATCTTTAAAATTAACTACTATGATTTTGGCTACCAAAGGAGATTGGTCACTACAAATTAGCTACCTAGATTTTGTCTATCAAAATGACTTAGTTTTTAAATTGGTCTCTAATTAATTAATGACCAATTATAATTTTTTATTTATAATAGTGATTATTTTAATAACCAATAATTTTATATTTTTTAAATTAAAATCTAAATTGACAATTATATATAATGACTAATAATTTTTTGTTACTAAAATTAGTTACTAATAAAGTATTTTCTTACGATGATGATGACTTATTATCATTTTATTATGATGGGATACTCTTGATGAGATCATGATTCAATACCATGTTTTTATTATCATTTATGTTATTATTTATTGTAGGATATTAAATATTTTAACATTCGTTAAATACTACACAAATTCATTTATATATATATATATATATATATATATATATATATATATATATATTAGCGGTTACGAATTTTTAATAAATAATTTGAGAGTGCCAAAAACTAAATATATAAACTTTTTTAGGATGTGGAATATATATAAAATATATTAACAGTATAAAAAATATTTTAAATTATATTAAATTATACATAAAAAAATTGGACGGCTCTGCCTTCTTTATAATCCGCCATTATATATTAATTTATTCAATAAATTCATGATTATTTTATGTTATTTAAAAAAAAAAGAAAAATTAGATTTTTAAATACAAGGTGACAAGAAAGAATATTTTATTATTGTCATCATCAATGGCAGATTTTAACCACAAATTTTGAAATGGTCAAATTAATATAATTTTTTCATCATTAGATTCTTGGATGATTAGTATAATGTTTCAAAAACTGGTTTCAATTGAATAATTTAATCTTTAGTATAATGTTGTGAAAAAATATAATTTATCTCGTTTCCATTTTCACGAATAACTTCACTCTTATCACTTTTGAATAATGAATTTATTCTTTTATTCTTCATCAATATACCTATTTTTTTAAATAATGTTTAAAATAATTTATCGTAACTTAATAAAAAATTGAAAGGCGTAAGTATTAAGGAAAAATATATTATAGTTAAGTCACAATTAAAAATCGGTTATAAAAAAACACATAATGCATTATTGTTTCTTCTATATTCAGAAAAAAATAATATACTAAAGGCTCATGAGATAAAAATAATAATATTAATTATTAAATTAATGTTTCATTATCAATTAAGATAAAAGATAATTACTTTTTTTTTCAAAAAAGAAATATGACAAATGAGAAATGAGAAAAAAAATAATGACTTTATATGTAACTCCCTTTTTTCTTCAAAAAACAAAAAACATATGAGTGAGAGATGAGTACAATTTGTGTAAAACTAACAAGACAAGAAAAGACATAAAAAATATTTTAATAGATATTTGGTTTAATTACTCTTTTAGTTATTGTTTTAGTTCAAAAATGTTAAGTTGACCCTTTATTTTACTTTTTTTTAATTTCAATTTGGTTCTGAAGTTTGCCAAACTGATGTAATTTGGTCATTTTTACTCAATTTCTTCAAACAGATCAATTCCATGCTTTTTCATTAAAATTGAAGCTGTAAATAAAAATGGTTTATTTTGTTGGTGTAATTAACATAATCCCACCCACTATCAATCTTGATGAAAATTATTGATCTGCTTCAATCAATTTAACCAAAATGACCGTATTGTATCAATTTTTTAAAAGTGAGGACCAAATTAAGACTAGAAATTACTTAAGGACCAACTTGACTTTTTTGGATAAAAATATTGATCAAAAGATTAATTAAACCTAAGTATTTTTATTCTTTATATGTTTAATTTTATGTTCTATTATTTATTACCTTAATTGTTGTGTTTTATAAAAGAAATAGAAAGACAAACAATTTAATTTCAATCCATTTATAAACCGTGCCATATTTTTATCGAAAAACATGTTTGTCTCATCTTTTATTTTTGTTCTTTTAATATTATAATATATTTATTTGTTGAAATGAATTAATGATATTGGTAATTTTTTTCAATGATTATGACAAATTTGAGGTCTGATAATAGAAAGACTGGACTCAATAGATCTATCACGTGTTTGTCCTAATTGATTTACAGTAAAAATTATCAATAAGAGCATAGTATCATTCTTTTTGTAAGAATTTTTTTAGAATAATGGTGTAATTTGTATTTTTATTTATATCAATGTGCAACTTTTAAAAATATTACTGATACTTTTGAGATATGACAATGAAAAGAGTGAACTCGGTAGATCTATTAAATGTTTGTCCTAATTGATTATAGTAGAAATTATCAAAAGGAGCATAATATCCTTCTTTTAGTAAGAAATTTTTCAGCCATGTCCCTCCAAATTATTTTCTATTTATATAATTTAATATATAATTTTAAATATATTTTATATATTTAATATGTGTTTATATTATATATATATGAAAACTCATCCTTTTTCTTTTGTTGTCCGCATTTATTTTTTAATTTTACTTTTAAAATATTTTTTTAAATGAAAATAATCATTTTATTAATATTATTTTTTAAGCGGTCATCTGTTTAATTTAATCATTTTTCGATTTGAATGTTTTTTAAATTTAATCATTATAAATAAAAATTAATTATAGTTATTATACAAATTATTTATATTTAATTTTATAATAATAATAATAATTTTATTATTTTTTATTATCACAAAAAAAATAAGTACAATGTTTTTACTAGTTTACATAAAATTTTTTGGATTAATCTTTTGCTTTATTTTCGTTCAAAAATATCATGGTTCTCCAGTTTTTTTTAGTCTCAATATGATTCTGATTTTCTGAAAAAATAATGCAATTTAGTCCTTTTTCGTTAAATTTTTTGGATTTGATTAAGGTTTTTTCATCAAAATTGAAGTTACGAATAATGATGTTTTGCTTTGTTGGTGTAATTCACATAATCGTAATGTAAATTTTGATGACTTAAAAAGACTAGAGAATCAACTTGACATTTTTGGATGAAAAAATATACCAAAAGAGTAATTTAACCAAAATTTGACATCCGAAAATATTGGTGGAAGACTCGCCACTATTTGTAAGTTGTATATAGGGGTGACAAAATGGATTGGGCCAGCCCGTTAGTCCGTGTTAAAAGGAACGGGTTAGGTTGAAGATTTCAACCCGTCAATCCATTCTAGCTCGTCTTATCCAACCCATCAACTTAATAGGTCAAAATACATGCCAGCCCGTCCTGGCCCATTTTAATCTTTGTTTTCTTTTTCCTTTCCCCACACATCTTTCTAGATGACTCATTTATTTTTCTTTTAGTCAAACTTTTCTATTTTACAACGTTTTAAATATATTGTTGTTTTATTGGACTTCTAACTATGTCTAAAAATTCAAGGTCATGAAACTTCTTTAGTCTAACATAACCTAAATGGAGAAGGGTCTTCGAGATTAACAGAGAGAATAACTTTCACATTTTTTGGAAGTGAAAAAAAAGAGAAAAAACTAGTTGACATACTCACTTAACTATAAAATTAAAGTTATTTTCAAAATAAGGTTATGATCGTTGCTTTATTTATGGTGGGAACAAACTGAATTTTTTTGCAACATATTCAAAGAATATATTATTCATCTCGACCATTAGGATTGTGAATCGAAAGTTTATGATTAGAGAAATCATTTTTTATTGTTGCGTTATTTTAGATTTTTCTTTCTTTTTTTTAAAACTTTGATATATATATATATATATATATATATATATATATATATATATATATATATATATATAAACTTTTGTAGTTGATTCCTTCAAAATTATTTTGTATTTTATAATAAAAGATATTATTTTGTTAGTGGTTGATAGATATTGAATAGAAAAAATGAAATGTTTGCATGTCGCCATATTTGTTGGTCCTCCTCAAAGATTCTTATAAATTTGGGAAAATTACTTTCGCTGTATTGATATTATAGATAGAGTTTCTTTATCCAACAAAAATAACAAGGGAGAGACCATTGGATGGTGGGATACTCATCATGATAAATGTCTCCATCCATGTCATTGTAGGCAAAAGTTGCAATAGTAAAGAAGGAGCAAACATGTTATGCTGTTAGAAATGTATCACGACTCTCATAATGGTTAAAAAGTGTTGGAAATAGGTAATTTAAAAATAAATAAATAAGTAATTTTACTATTATTCATATTTTGATGGATTATTGATTTTATGAGTAAATATTATTTATGGGTAAATAAGTTTTAACTTTATTGCATTTATTTTGTTTTAAATTGGATTTATTACAAATTATTTTTATTTAATGAGATTGAATATTATTTACTTATAAATACTAATGTATTTTCATAAGGATTGGACACAAAACAACACATTAACTCATACAAAGTGTTTTAGTATCCTAGTTTATATTGTGTTATAAGAAATTGATGTTCATAAGGTTTAGAGATTTTTTACTACATTGGATCGATCTGAAGATAGTTATGTCTTGGGAGAGAAACACGTCCAAGTTTGTTTTGTCCTGTGTTTACACTTTCAATGTTCTGCGTGTCACAACTCAAACTATTTATATTCCTTTCTTTAATTATAATTGTATCATAATTTTGCTATTATTGGTTTGACGGATGAATCTTCTATAATATATATGATTTTCTAATTCTTATATAGAAAAAATTATTTTTATTTTATTTTACTCATCATTATTCCTCTTATCGCAAAAGTTAGAGATGTTGTTATATAATATATGTGTCATGGACATGACTAAGTCATTCTCAAGTATACTTGAAAAATTTATGGATAAATATTTTTTTCCTGCTTGTAACAACAAATAAAATTTCGACTTATACTTTTTTGTGATATATAGAGTTACTAATTAGTTTGTTATGATGTTTGATGTCATGGACATATTTTAAGTGCTTTGTCTACAAATATTTATACAATATCTTATCATATTAAAATTGTTACCATTAATTAAGTAATGTGAACCACTTAAATTGAAATATGAGTGTTGAAAATTTTTATGTAAATAATCTTGTGAAAAAAATAGTTGAATTAAAAATGATTAATAATACACGTTTTCTTTTTTCAGATTCATGAATTTAAAAATTTTGTTTATTATATGAAATTAAAATTAATTGTTTTACTTGACACATGCTTATGAGTTTTATGATTTGAAATTATCTCCTTTATGATTTGATTGTGCTCAAAGTTTAAAACATAAGCATGAAAAAGTGTCTTTTGATGGTTTGATTATGTGTCTTGTTTTGCAAAAAAGTATCGTTTTTATTTGTCTACATGCTAATACAAATTTTTTTATACAAAAAATAAAGAAAAAATATTTTTTTATTACTTAGTGTTTTTTAGTACAATAAGGTTGCTATCTTTACATGTGGTGTTTTTGTTGTTAAAAGACATATTTGTAATGGTTTTGTTTAAGTTAAGGCTTACGTCTTTATATTTAAATAAAATATCTAGTGTTTCTTTTTTTATTATTAAAGATGTTGAAAGTTGTGATATGTGACATGTTGGACTATGTCACATAAATTAAAATTCTATTAGAACAATCATGTCTCTTATAATTTTATTGCTAAATCTTCCATTGATTTAAGGCAAAATTGAGAAATTAAAATATCCAGAATGCATAACTATATAAATATATTTTTGAGAAATTGACATGTGAGTGTTGTCTTAGATTATGCAAATATGGTTTTAATATTTGAGTCTACTGACTTATTTTATGTCTCAGCAGCGAAGGGCAATTCTCCAAAATAAAATTATAATTACTCCAAATTAATTAAAAATCCAAAACAATAACTACATGAAAAGATTTTTCAGAGGGTCTTCTTTCTCTCGAAAACTAGGTAAGTCCAAGACTCTTTTCACTTTGTAATAGATGATTATTTCACAACAACCATTTTTTCAACAAATGGGTACATAGTAGTATCAACAAGTGTCGTATCCACAGGATATAACAAGTATTTTGGTAGTTTAATTTTTGAGGTTTTTTGATTGATAGAGGGTGCAAGTAAATAAAAAGAGTAGTAATTAGATAAATTGAATGGAGTAGTGACTATGAATTGATTTCATCTCATCTTCTTTTTCTACTACACCACTACCATCTTGTTTACTTACTATGCAAATCATTCAATATCTTGGGAGTACTCTTTCTATGTAGATCTGGATTCATCCTTGCTACACTAGAACCTAAGGACTCCAAACCTCAATGTGATTCCTCTTCCTCAACTCCTGGTAGAATGAGTCCTTGCTTTAATGTGCAAGACTCTCTCCTCCAACATCCACTTTGGTATGCCATAGGACATCCGGTACATGTATGATGATTTGATTGGAACATAGTTTGAGACTGGTTTTCCAACTCAAAATTCAAACCAGTTAAATAGATGAGTGATCAAGTCATCATTAAGCATAAATCAAACCACAAACAATTGAATGAAAGCATAGATAAATACCCAAAAAGTAGAAGTGAATAGAATCATAATTGATTGCATCAAACTTTGACATGAGGGAGTTCAACTACTCATAGAATATTACAATGCAATTCCAGCAACATCTACACATAAGATCCACACTAAGGGCACCTCTCTCGTGCCTCACAGACCCTATTCTACCTTACTGCTACATTGTGGAGCCTCAATGCTTGAAATGAGGACCCAAACTCTTTATTTATAGGAATTTTTGGGTGGTGCTCAGCCTAACTTTTGGTGCTCAGCCACACAGATTACTTCACAAGTGGCTTTCCTTCTCAGTTCAGCCCCTTATCCTGGTGCTTAGCATGTGACCTTTCCTTCTTGGAAGCGTTTTCTTGGCCGCTCAGCCTCATGGATTTGGTCTCCAGTTTCCTTGCAAAGAGGTTTTTCTCATGAGGCTCAGCTCCATTTCTTGTGTTCATCCAAAAAATTCAAGTATGTTGTCTTATCTTTTCTACTTCCATGGCTCAGCTCTAGTATTATAGATCAGCTGCATACTTGATATTTTCTTTTATTTTTATCGCAAAACAACAAAATATCATTATAATTCATAAAATTATATTTCTCAATATCTCATTATGTATCTTAAGCTAAGGAGTTTATTTTGTACACAATTGATACATGATAAATGACAATTTCAAACAAATGGAAAATTTATTTATTATTGACAGTTATTGACTTCTTCGATATGCTTCTCTACTTGTCAAGGTTGTGTATTTGTGTTTTTTATTTTTGTTCATTTTCTCTTAATTTCAAATCCCCCATTTGATTTACTTAATCCCCTTTCAATACAATTCACGCTCATAGAAAACAACTATAATTAATTAATTTATTTTCAAATTTTTGGTCATATTCAATCATGTTGCTCACGTAGTTTTCCAACTTTTTTGGTGGGAACATATTTTCAATTATTAAGTTAGCTGATATTGTTTGGTTTCATATCATGCAAAATAAAGCAATAAGTACACTAGCTAATCACATCAAGTAAAAGTTTCGGAGTTTTGCGCGCATGATATAATCTTCTCCGGATCCGAATAATTGATTTCTTCTTTTATGACATTACCAATATTTTTATTATAAAATGTTAGGAGTGATTTTTAGTTTTTAAATTTTAAAAACTAAAATTTTTATTTTTATTTTATTTTAACGTTTGAGGAAACTATTGCCAATTGTCTAATTTTTCTTTATGAAATTGATTTTAGGAACCAAATTAATAGTTTTCTATAAATATTCTTCACGCTTTAAAGAAGAGAAAGAGATAAAAATATGAGTGAAAATAAAGGTGGTTTGAATTAGAAGAAATGAAGATAAATAAGAAAAAACATGAAATATTAAAATATTGCTTTATTTTTTATTATTTATTTACTAGTATTATTTTATTAATTTACTATATATTAAAAAAATTGAAACTAAAAAACTACTTCGTAATCAATTATGTGAATTCTATAACTAATTATGGCTCATTTTTAAAGTTAAAAATTAATCAAAACACTATATAATTGATCATGTAACTCACATGATCAATTAAATTATTATTTTTCAGTTTTTGTTTGCACAATTTTTGGTGGAATATGTTTCTTTCTTATTTTGCACACTTTCTCTTTTAAGTGTACACAATCAAGCGACTATTCTTTCCCTGTCTTTCCCTTCCTCTTTTTTCGCATCCTATCTTTTTGAACATTAACGAATGTATTTCATAGTAGATGTTGAATCGATATATTATGTAAAACGGTGTAAATAATTTCAATACTAGCATCAAACATATTTGATACAAAAAAAAAAGTTAATATTATTGAGTTAAAAAGACTACATTAATTCATTTTTAAAGTTTAGAAATTAAAATGTATCAAAATTTCAGACATGGACGAATTCTAATTTTGGATCAAAGTTTAGAGACTAGAAACATAATTAACTATTATGTTAATGTTATTCGTAATTACAAAAAATAAAGATGTTATTTAAGATAAAAAAAGAAAAAACACTCAAAAGCAAGGATATACAAACGAACGCTAAAGAAGGAAAAACTCAGCCACTTTCAATTCTTCTTCCATGGCAATGTTAGTGGGCTCCCTCCACCAACTCTTCCTCCACCAACTCTTCCTCCACACTTTTCGGATTCATAGCCATGATCGACGATCCATTGACCATGAGACCCGAACCCGAATCCAAACTCGTGGGAAAGGCCCAAGGAATATACGGAATGCGGTGTTCTCCACCGTGAAGGAAATGCCAATTGTTGTAGAAAGTGGAGTTTTTCGATTCGCACGTGGGTATGCTCAGGCGAAGACTCATACGTTTGATCTAAAGACTTGGAATGTCGTCGTGGAGTACAACATCTATGTGTTTCATTATTAACCAACCGGTTCTTCATAATGTAGAAGCCATATAAAAGTAAATTTTAATATAAGTATATTTGCCTGTCCTGTAATTATGTCTTATTCGTAACTGATATAAAAAGGTTTAAAATAACATATATAAAACATCTTATTTGTGTTAGCGAGTGTATTCTAGTTGGTATTGATATTAAAGTTAGTGCTCCAAAATGACAATTAGATCAAAAGATGGTACTATAACAAACAAGCTATCATGACAATAGATATCAAAATATTAAACATATATTAGGAATATTCCAAGTGTGAGTCAAAAGTTTCACATTAGATAGAATAGAACACTATATAAGAATTAAGGTCCATAACACCATTGTCTTAAGGTTTTGGGATTAAAAATTGTGTCAAATGTCTTATATGTGTAAGACTAATGTCATATAACCATATAAAACCATAATCTCAAATGCCTATAACCCATATGATAAAATATAAACCCAACAACATGATTAGACCATAAGGTTATATGATGCTAACAAATTTGTCAATTGAGAAAATGATAAGATGTGATACCTTAGAAGCATATTTTAGGCATATCGTAACATACATTGAGATACTAGATCATATAAGCATAGTTTACTTGCACAAGAAACAACACTAAATAATATGCAAATTTCTAGAATAAAATATTCATATTCTTTCGTGTTTTTCTCCATATTTGACTATTTGAATATAATTTGATAAAAAAAAATGCTTAGAATATTTATCCTTTGAAAAATCTATATAAGTGATTTTAATTTTTCTACTAATAAATCTATCAAATTTGTATCAACATTTCGACATTGACTTGGATCATATATATTTTTATCAAGATTCGAATTAACATCAGCCTCTCAATCGTCCTTGTTATCATAAGTTTGAGAATCAGATTTATCCTCATTACAAACCACTTCTTTTACTCTATTGTTGTTGTCTCTAATACCTATATTGTTATTATCTTGTTCATTCAAAAAGAACCCACTTATATTTTTTAATTCATTTTTTTATCTAATTTTATAATTTTATCCATAACTCCTTTTGCTAATGCAATTAAAGCCTCCACACTTCTTATCTTCTAGAGTTTTGAATTACCTAATTCATATTTTTTAATTGAAATGTCTATGTATTTTTATATGAAATAATAAAACATTATAATATATAAAACACTATTAAAAATAAATATATAAAAAAGAATGAGTTAAAACAATAAAATTTGATTATGGTTTTAAGAAAATAAACTCACCTATAAACTCATTATCTTGAAGTCTTAAGTTTATTTCTTTTTTTTAATAAGTGCTAAAATTTAATTTCTATATTTTTATAAACCTACATAATTTAGTTTAAGATTAATCATTATTAAAAAAATAAAAAAGAATTGACGATCAATCACGTAGTTGATTAGAATTTGAGATAAAAGTTTATATATATATATATATATATATATATATATATATATATATATATTAGATTAAAGATTACTAATTTAACATTTTTTAATAAAAAAGACAATTATATTTTGATAAAAAAAAAATGAGTAACCACGACAACTTAAGGTCTAAAGAGGTAAACTAAGTGAATTACATCACAACAAAATTTAATTTTTGACTTTTAGCCTTTTACCTAATATGACACAATATCCCATTGAAAAAATAAATAAATGTCAATTAGCTCGTACTACCACTTAAAATGGATATTGTGAGAGACATATACAACACATAAGAGATGGAAATAAAATAAGGTTAAAATACTTTTTTGTCCCAATTTTCGTCAAGTTTTTTCAAATAAGTTCTAATTTTGGTTTTGTGTTCAAATAGGTCTCAATTTTCGTCAATTTTGTTCAATTGGGTCTTTTTTTGCTAACACTGTTTAAATCATTAACGGCCATTAACAGTGACTGCCACGTGTCATTTCGTGGTTTTTTTGAATTTTTTTTATTTTTATTTTTAATTTTTAATTTTTTTTTAAAATTTTTTTTAAAATTTTTAATTTTTTTAAAATGTACACGTGTCAACCCAGGAGCATGCCACATGTCACTTTGTGGTTTTTTTGAATTTTTTATTTTATTATTTTGAATTATTTTTTAAATGTCCACGTGTCAATCCAGTAGTGTGTCACGTGTCAAAGTCAATATTCTATATTCAATTTGGTCCCTATATTTGTTATTTTTGTTCAATTAGGCCCTCATTTTTGTTAAGATTAACCAATTTGGTCCCTATATGTGACCAAATTTAATTTTTATATCAAAGTTATAATTATGTGAATTTTAATATATTATATAAAAATATTTAATAAAAAATGTGAATTTTAATATAAAAATTAAATTTGGTTTTAATTTTAAATTTGGTTTTAATTTGGAGAGGGACCAAATTGGTTAATGTTAACAAAAATTATTGAACAAAAATAACAAATATAGGGACCAAATTAAATTTAGAACATTGACTTTGACACGTAGCACGCTACTGGGTTGACACGTGGACATTTAAAAAAAATTAATTTTTTTTAAAACATTTTAAAAAAAATTCAAAAAAACCACGAAGTGACATGTGGCACACTTCTAGGTTGACACATGTACATTTAAAAAAATTAAAAAAATTTAAAAAAAAAATTAATAAAATTTAAAAAAAAAATTCAAAAAAACCAATTTAGTATTTTTCTATTGATTCCCGTCCAATCCAAATATTTTCTATCCGGATTTATAATAATAGTATCTTCTGCTATATAATTCTTGATAAAAATATTACTTATTCTATCAAATAAGTCTTTTTT
>Ga0214543_1004375_pt1 | contig 26867 bp, 20 predicted proteins | sample CNSS2metaG_FD_160094 | JGI IMG/M metagenome (GOLD analysis project Ga0214543, IMG submission 160094) | Root nodule microbial communities from cowpea collected in UCLA plant growth center, Los Angeles, California, USA - CNSS2 | ecosystem: Host-associated > Plants > Roots > Nodule | place: USA... | reverse complement strand
CCATACAAACTTTTATGAAGCTTGCATACAAGATTCTCTTTGCCTTGTACTTCAAAACCTTTTGGTTGTGCCATAAAGATTTCTTCCTCAAGATCTCCATGTAGGAATGCAGTTTTCACATCTAACTACTCCAGATGAAGATTTTCTGCAGCTACTATACTCAAGATAACTCTGATGGTAGTCATCTTGACAACAGGAGAGAAAATTTCTGTGAAGTCAATTCCTTGTCTCTGTTGGAACCCTTTCACTACGAGTCTGACCTTATATCGTTTGCTGCCATCTGGTTCTTCTTTTAACCGATAGACCCACCTGTTTTGCAAAACCTTCTTTCCTTCTGAAAGCTTGGTTAAAGACCATGTCTTATTCTTCTGAAGAGACTTTATCTCATCTTCCATTGCTAGCTCCCACTTAATAGATTCACCTCCCTGCATAGCCTCAGCAAAATGCTTTGGCTCACCCTTCAATATAATCTCAATTTTAATAACAAATTACTATAATAATATTTCTTTTTGTGTGGATATTAAATAATACGTCTTTTATGATATTTTATGTTTTTATTTTCTAAGTTTACTATCTTTTTATATAAACTTTTATATAAAGTTTGCAAATGATATATATACTCGTTATATATATCTTAAAAGTTAGTTTTATTTATAAGATTAGATTATGTTTAAAATAATTTTTTTAATATAATATGTGAAATTTTCAATACATTTTATCACATTGAAAACTAAATATATTGAATGTGAAATTATATATTTGTCAGTAATTTGATAGTTGATAAATAATACGATTAGTTTAATAGATGTTACTAGAACAAACTTCAATATGATATTAAAAGGTAAATTTTAAATTTAATTTCAGAAAAATAATTTATAGCATAAACTTTGCGCCAATTTACTATACACGGAAATCGAATTTCATATTCCATCAATGTAGAATCAATCTCTTTCAAGATATATAAAAAAAAAGTGGAGGGAATTGGTGTCGAGTTGTTTGTTGTTCATAAAAAGAAGAAAAAGTGGTGAGAAGGGTGATAGGGGAAGGTTTAGTCATTGGAATGATTAGGATGAAAGTTTATTAAAGGAGGGCACTTCCCACCCACTACTTACAATTGCATTCAATATATACGAGGAAAGCTAAGGTAGCTATGATCATCATATCATGCATCATCTAATCAAATGTCACCATGCCAACCAAATTACTTCCACTATATACCCACCGACATGTCCGTGAAAAGAGTTCCAACCCTTTAACATATTCATTAAATACATAAAATTGATAAATGTAATAGTAAAATACGAAAAGAAAAGTCAAAATACTAAACTCTACACATTAATAATAATTGGGCAGTGAAATATATAGTTAAATTTAATTTTAGATTTCCAATTTGCTTGTTATAAATTGTAGTGTCATTCATATGTACTGCACTTGTTTGAATCAGTTTTAACCATCGGCTCTAATATCACTTATTAGGTTTACAGAGGGGATTTTACTGAAGAAAACAAATACCAATAAGATCTGAGTTCAAACACATAAAGCATTGACACTACTCTCAATCCAAAACCTTAAGATAATAGGTTTATAGATCTTTATTCTTATATAGTGTTCTACTTTCTCATTTCTAACCAATGTGGAACAGTTTGTTAGATCTATTATATCATCCACTATTGAAATATATGTTGTTTGTTGAACCTATATTGTCATCTGCTATCAAACTACTCACTAATAGCATAAGATAAATTTATAGTATATAAATGAATACAAATTTCATCTTACAAACTGAATTTTGTGATGTTAAATTAAACTTAAAATTTACTTTTTAACTAAACTTGCGTTCAACTCATAAAATGAAATGTGATGCAGCGTATTGGAAAAACGAAAAAAAGGGTTATTACATAGAATTGAATGAAGCTAATTATATAACTAGGTAGAGTGAATGATTGCAAGAATAATGGACATAGCAATACCCATATATCCCTATCTTCAAAGTTATAATCATATGCTATAAAAGCATTTGGCAGAGAAAAAAGTGATCATATCTGTAATCTAATAAGTTACTCGCAGTCTTCATTGACCAGATCCTTGAAGTTAATTGGTTGCAATGAATTGTAAGTTGGTGGTTGTTACTTTGCAGAAGGTTCACTGGGATCATGTGCACATTTCATGTACGCCATGATTGTAGATTCACATGCTTAAGAAGATGCAGTGTTCATTCTACCTGTTACAGGATTGTGAGATATATCTATAAAGCTTTTTTATGGTTTATGACCCTCTTCATGCATTCTTCGGCTGAAAAGTTACAAGAAAAAAGTGTGATGCAGTGGTCCTGGTTGAGAAAAGTATATTTAAAGAGTGGTCCTATAGTGATTTGAAATCTGAGGAAATGGAATTGGTTTGTGTGAGGATTGCTGCAACCAAAGAAATTAGTATATGCTGCTATAAGCATGTTTTCATATTCCTCCTTAACAATTTGATTATGTCCTTTTGGTTTGCTTTCTTTGCATATTTATCATTATCAACACATACTTCAGAAACATAGAACTCTTTTATCCAAAATAGAATGATAAACATGTTATTTAATTAATTTGTTTTTTAAGATTTGCTTGTTTTTTGCTATTTGTGAATACGATTCTCTTTGTTTGTAGATGTCTTTCACTAATGTTCATTTTAGTTTTTGAGATGGTCATTTTAAAATTGATTAATTTATCTTTGAAAGAATGAAAAATGTGCATTTTAATCATCAACCAACGATATTATGTTTCACAACCCAAAATCTAATAGATTGTATTATTAAAGAACATTTTATGATTACTAGATAAAACATTTTAAAATTAGTGAAAAATGAAATTTCAATTTTTTTTTTGTTTAAAAAATAATAAATAGTTAGTTCTTTATTTCTTAAAAAATTACATCTTTATAATTCTTTTCAAATATCTATTTAACTTTTCTCTAATTCTTTTTTAAATTTTAATTTTTTTCCTTTTTTGGTCATATAACTAGAAAGTGACCAAGCTATGCCAATCTTATATTATAACTTCAAGGTGAGTAAAATTTCTTTTCCTTCAAATTTAATCTTTAACTATTAGTGGGGAAGAAACTTATATCCTCAGCATTTACCTTTTATTCAATGTTATCTATATAATTGTAATTTATCCAATAAATTAATCTTTGTCTAAAAATATATATAAAATTTCATTGATAAAACAAATTCAAATCTAACACAATTTGATTTAGACTTTTTTTTCTCTACAAAAAGTTATTTTACCAAAATTGTTCCTCAACACTTAATATATACATAAAGAAAATAAAAACGAAATATTTATAGATTATATAATATAATAAGGAATAGAAAAAAATAAAATAATATATATGTCATTACACTCGGCACAAATTCTTACGTAAATATCAGTGTAGCATTAATGGTACAAAGATATTAAGTGTCAACGCATTAATTGTGCAGGTCAAGAGAAGTGGGGTGGGGGTTAGAAAAAAAGAAATGTTACATTATCTTAGAATGTAATATTAAAATAGAAATGATACAAGACTATTTTACATTGATTAAATAGAATTTATTATATTCTACAATTCCCATGTATCTAGATGACATAGAAATATAGAATATGTGGGTTATTAAATAATTAAAGTTTTTTTAATTATGAATATGTTGCCTTTGGGTTTATATTAAATAATGTGTATTCTCTTAACATTAATCTTATTCATTTAACTCGGGAAAGATGTGAGATGGTTATATAAACTAAAGGAAAAGTAAATACTTAGTTTTTTAAAAATAATAAACTTTATTTATCTAATTCGATAATATAATAAAATGGTGGACCACAGTTTTTATTATGGGTGTGGAGCACAGTTAAAATTTACGTGCATTAATCAAACATCGACCAAATAGTATAAAATATTACCTCAATTTATAGGCTAATAAATGAAGACTCTATTCTCATTAATATTTATGTAATATCAACAAAAAAAAAATAACATTAACATTTATGTAGCTAGATCAATTTGTTAGTGAGAGGTTCAACCAATTTTGCTAGCCCTATTTATTCTAAGGGACATGGTATATATCCAATATAGTCAACCCTTCATTGTATCAAGAAAAAATGGCTAAAGTAGGTGGAAAAAGCATAGTGAGTGTGATACATGCTATTAAAAACCAATTGCTACTATTCCTACTAATCATCTACATTTATTAAGGAATTGAAAATAGAAGGCTTAATTCGTCTTTTGGTCCTCTAATTATGATGTCGGGTTCATTTTGGTCCCCTAATTTTGTTGAGATTCAATTTAGTCCTCCAGTTTTTTAAAACAGTTTAATTTGGTCCCTCCCGTTATCTTTGGTTAAACGGCGTCAGAACAATGCGCCTGTGTCACTTTGGAACAGAAACCTGGCAGGTTTTTTAATATCTGAGCATGAATGTACTGTGATGAGGTGGCAATGAATTATATTGAGGGAGAATTGGTGAACCCTAATTTCACGATTCATCTTCTTTGTTTGGGAGTTCTTCTTCATTTGGTGGATGTTGTTCGTGAATGATGTCGAGGGGGCAGTCTTCTTGTTCTTGGTCGTGTAATTCGCGGGGATCGCAAAATCCAAGCTCATCCAATCATGGTGGTGGCTTTTCCTCTCACGGTGGTGGCTTTTCCTCTCACGGTGGAGCACCATATTGCAACCATATTTCGTCTCACAACCCACTGACGAAAAAGAAACGGGACCACAACCCACTCACCATATAAACAAACAAAATCACACACAAAACCAAAAACCCTCATAAACAACATACTTTCAACAATAAATAAGTTAAATGAAACAAATACATAGTCAATTCGCTTCATAACGCAAATACCGCAGAAACTAACCTTCGAACTGGCAACGACCACGGCAAGCCACAGCCAACACAACAGCAAACCTTCGAATCCTTCTTCGTTTTGGTTATTCTTCTCCACCACTTTCCCCAATTTGATCTCGTGTTCGCTCTTTCCTTCGCAACCCTAATCCTATTTCCTTCCAACCCTAATCCTATTACCTTCGAACCCTAACCCCCTTTCAAAACAAAGTAATTTTTTTAACTCAAATCCACATCCACGTAATACACTGCCACGTAATGTATTGTTGCTACAGTATCACATTAAAATAGTCTGCCGTTAATATTTTTAACGTTTTTAACGTCGAGGGCAAAATTGAACCTCCTTAAAAAACTGGAGGACTAAATTGAACCTCAACAAAATTAAGGGACCAAAATAAACCCGACATCATAATTAGAGGACCAAAAGATGAATTAAGCCAAAATAGAAATATATTATCTTATTCTATTACCAATAATAAAATATAAATATATTAATTTATAATTCACCTATATTGTATTTGAATATTTATATGATATTATGATTTAAATATTATAAATACTTTTTTTTTGTTAAAATTTATATTGAGAATATATAAAAATCAGAGTATTATATAATGTCACTTTCCAATAAAATTTGTTTTGAATTATTGAAGCAGTGCTCGTACTGTAGAGTACTAATTACATTAGGTGTAACATGAAAGATGTAAAATTTAAAATTAATCCACATTCTATATGGTCTTGGTTTTCAACAAAAGTAATTCAATGTAACTTCGGGATCAGAGATTTTATAAAGTGCAAAGGACATGTCTACAGGAATCTGCATTCAGCAATGCAATAAATAACCAAATAATTAAAACCCAATAATAAAGATGCTTTCCTCTTAAGCCATTTTTTATCGATAATAATCTCTAACTTCATATTCTCTCCAAATAAAAATATGAGTTAAAATTAAAATATTTGTACAAGTTTCCCTGTTATTTTCAACGGCACGACTCATCCATAACAATATAGGATCAAATCCTATTGATACGAAAATCTTTGTTAAGGAGTAATTTTTAAATAATTTGCTCACTAACTTTCTTCAAAAAAATCCAAACACCTTTATCAAGTCAAGATTACGTGTGGACATTTTTGGAAAAAAAATCTCTGCAAAGTAAAATTCGTTTTTCTTTTACCGTGAGAAAACGTTGTTTTAACTTTAGGAAAAGTGAAGAAGGTTGGTGAAGGGAATACGTTAGATCCGACAAGTTTCCGATGGGAAAACGAAAATTGGAATTTGGAACTATCAATTCAGGAATCATAATTATTATTAATTTGTTAATATATTTAGTGTTGAATTTGGAAGAAACGTATTTGGACGCGTACGTTGTGAAACAAAGAAACGTTATTTCCTGTAAGCAAACAAAGTCTCTTTTTTCCTGTTGCTGCCAACTCCACACCTGACTGAAACTTCCCAAACCCCACATCACCACGCCACGCTTCGCTTCACTTTTTCCCTCTCTCTCTGTTTTTTTTTTTTTTTTCTTTCGCTCTTTTATTGCACACTCTTCTCTTTTCTTCTCTTGCATGCACCACCGTCACCATCACCATCGCCATTGAATTGATTCAATTCAATTTCGATTGTTGCAATGGGTAACATCTGCGCTCGCTTGAAGGCGAAGCCCGCGCCGCCGCACTCCACCGCCGCGAAAAAGCGCTCCTCTTCCCGCAGAGAGAGGAAGCTCGACGACGCTGCGATTCGCGAGCAGGCCATCGCCGCCGCGATTCTCTTCAAGCAGCATCAGCAGCAGCAGCAGAACTTCGATCGCTCCACTTCGCTTAGGTACCCGAATGGGGTCTCCAAGAAGAGCAGCAGCAGCAGCAACACCTTGCCGAGGAGTTCGAGTTCCAGGGCCAGGTCCCTCACCGACCCGCTCCTTCAACCTCATCAGCTTCTCAACCAGGTGAACCTTCTTGATAGTTTAAATGAAAACAAAAAATTGAAACTCAAGGTTCCTTGTTTTTTTTTTTTTTATCGCGGGGGGTGGAACTGGATCGCCACGGTTTTGGTTTGTAGGTCCGTGTTGCGGTTTTTTGGCGATTATTGATATTGGTGTTGTAGTGAATTGCGGAAAATACCAGCCGAAGAAATCCCGAAAGGAAAAAACCTTGACTTAAATTGCAATTTAAAACCTTTGAAGAAAAAAATGAGTCATCCGTGATTTTTCTGAGGAATAATTTTTTTTTGGTGGATTTGGTTGGTTGTTGGACTCATATTCGGTGATTTTGGAAATTTTGAGAATTTAGTTAATTTTGGTGGATTTGGTTTGTTATACTCGCGTTGGGTGATTTTGAAAATTTTGATGATTAAGGTAACTTTGGAGTAATGAGGGTTATTGTTTTCTTTTAGATTTTTATTTTTGTATTTTTTTAAAACCTTTTAGTGATGTGAAAGGAAACGTATGCATGTTGTCGGTTTTGATGTTTATAGTAATTTTTAAAATCTTAATTACGGTGTTGATAATTACTTGAGGGGGCTTCTATGATGATGTGGTTTCTTAGAGTTAAAGTAGATGAAGATGTGGAAAGTGGAATGAATGATGAAGAAAGCTATAGGATTTTGGAAAGGATCGTCTGTAATGGTCAGTTATTTTTCTTCTGACCCCGAGACTTGTATCGGAACAATGTTGGGAAATAAAATAACTTATTTCATTTGCATCTAATGCTATATTAGTTGGAGAGGCAATTGTGCAGATATGTGTTAAATCATCCCGGTGAATGTGCCATTGATACTAAAAATAGAATTTTGTAAATAATAATCTGTTCTAGTCTTGACTAATGGCAGGGCGTATGAAGGAGGTGAAGTTTGTCCTTTTGAAGTGCTTTTTACTGGACGTTTGTTGTAGCTTTGAAGGGAACCTTATGTTGCCTCTTTCTTGTCACAACATAGATGTCAGGTTAAAGTGAGATTGAAATTCAGATGGATCTAGTACCATCTTTTCTGATTTGAAATTGCATATGTTGTGTCTTTTTCTCAATTGAACATTTATATTACAAAATTCCTTTCTTCTTCCGACTCTAGTATGGGGTTGCATAAAACAGGAATTCATTATTGTTTATTTATTTCCTTATTTGTAACTCTAGGAAAAAAATGGCATGTTTTTAACACTTTCATGCTGTCTTTTCCAGTTACAGGGGAACATGCAAGCCCCATTGTTGTTTTTTAGTTCAAATATTAACTGTTCTTTATTTCATCATTTCCTTGTTATCTTTGTTGGTGTATTTTCTTTCGCTTATACACGCAGCTTTTATTTTGACAGGACGTGAAAGTCGATGATCTTGAGACAAATCATATTGTCCTTGTTCATGGAGGTGGCTTTGGGGCCTGGTGTTGGTATAAATCCATTGCACTTCTAGAAGAAAGTGGTTATAAAGTAGCTGCAATAGATTTAACTGGTTCTGGAGTGAGTTCATTTGATACAAACAGCATTACAAGTTTGTCACAATATGTTAAGCCACTCACTGACTTCCTTGAAAAACTTCCAGAAGGCAAAAAGGTAGTTCCGCTTTCATTTTCTGTAAATAATAGATTGATCTATTCCATCACTGTTGTGTTGGTTTGAAGTATTACAGAGGAGATATGATGCCTGGCTTTAGCATATACTATATTTTTCAATCATCGCCAATTTCTGGTGAAAGTCACATGACTTGCCACTCCCATCCCCTCCAAATTCATTTTGTAGAGTAGTTATAAATTCTAAAGTAGATTAATGGTCAAGGAGATAACAAGGAACATTTATTCCCATGGCCAAAATTGTGGAAAAAATAGGTCAGAAAAGAGGTGCTGAAAAGCAAAGAAATTTTACTAACAGAAGAGAAAGTTCCACAAAAGTTATTGATGCTTTGGATTGAAGTTTGCAAGTGCAATTGTAAAAATCATAAAGCTAACAAGTTATTTCCCGACTAGTGGTGAAGTAGGGAAGGAAAAATTACGTGCTTATCTCAGTAACTTCTGTATGTGTCTAATACAGGCAACTATACTTATGACTTGAAAGTATCTATTCGGAAAAAAAATTAGTACAACTTCCCTTAAACTTCTTAGGATATGTGGTGATGGGTCACATTGTTCAGTGTTGCAATACTTTTTTTTGTCTCCATTTTCCGAGGGTTCGAGTGTTTATCATGACACTGATTGTATTTGGAAACAGACTCAAATTTAATTTGTGGTAATCATGGTTGTGTTACAATTTGTAGTTTCCCCCCTCTGTAGTCGTAGTTTGTTCCAATTAAACTTAATTTTGTGAAATGCAAATGTTTCACCCTCACTTTGCTTGGATGCAATATTAGTAGCACAATATCCAAGTTTGAGCTCTATAGGAATTTTCTTCCCATATATTTCTTACCTTTTGAATTCTTATGAAGGTGATTTTGGTTGGGCATGATTTTGGAGGGGCATGTATATCATATGCAATGGAGATGTTTCCTCTTAAGATTTCCAAAGCTGTGTTTATTGCTGCAGCAATGTTGACGAATGGACAAAGCACTCTCGATATTATTTCTCAACAGGTGTTTCATCTCCTGCTAGCTTTAATATTGATGCTTCTTTATTTTACTCCAACTGAAGTCTGAAATCTTAGAATTTCTACCAAAAAAAAATTACACAGATTTATGATATCACACTACTTTGGTGCCGAATGTTTATATTTAGCAAGGAACTAAGGTTGAAACCAGAGACAGAGGGCATCTGAATTGTTTTATAACTTCTGCTGGTTATATATGCCATCACAATTTCTATAAATAAAGAATTCATCTATCCTTTTAGTGATGATTTGTTTGTGGCTGTATGTTGCAGGCAGGTTCAGATGATCTTATGCAACAGGCTCAGGTTTTTATATATGCTAACGGGAATGATCTTCCTCCCACTTCTTTTGATCTGGACAAGTCTTTGTTGAAGGATTTGTTATTCAACCAAAGTCCCTCCAAAGTAAGTAGTTGGGTGTTGGCCAAATTTCCTCCTTTCATTTTTGTCCTAGTGAACAAACAAAAGTCTTCCCTTGCTACTGCTACTGCTACGTGAGCATTTTTTAAATTAGACGACAATACTTGTGAAAATGACTCATCTTTACTTTATATCCAATCTCTTATTCAGTCTGAGTTGGTATAAAGATTAGTAAAGTATTTTTTGACACTGAATTATTATTTGCAAAGTACAAAACATATAGTTTGTTGATCTTCAGATTTATTGGGGACTCCACTCCATTCTAATTAATAAGAGTGAGAATTATCACATAAATTATGTTGTATGATAATTGAAATTGTGCAACTAGTTGAACTGCAGGCAACTGCTTATCAGTGCTTCGTAATTTTCAAAATGGATAGTTTTCAATGTTGTCTATTGAACATATAGCATTTTCAGAAAGGTTTTGCTCTCTTTTATCTGTTACACATGCTTTGTGGGCCTTTGTACTAAAAGTATATTCTGTAATACAGTCTTTTGTATAAATGCTTGCAGTCAGGATCTTTCCATTGCTAACCAAAAATGGTCTCTAGCATTAGGGGATGCACTCGTAAATATGCCGACTACTGTATAAATAAATATACATTTGTTTATGTGATTCAGGATCTAAGTTTTGTTTCTGTCCTTTTTAATAGTTTTGCCAGCTTATATCTATTTCCCCTGACCCTCCTTGTTTCGTGTTGCTTTCTAAATGCAGGATGTTGCATTGGCATCTGTCTCCATGAGGTCTGTACCATTTGCACCAGTTTTAGAGAAGGTTTCCCTTTCAGACCTGAAATATGGATCTGTAAGGCGGTTTTATATACAAACTCTTGAAGACAATGCCATACCCATTTCACTCCAGGAGAACATGATAAATGCAAACCCCCCAGAAAAGGTTTTCCGTTTGAAGGGGGCTGATCATTCTCCTTTTTTCTCAAAGCCTCAAGCTCTGCATAAGTTGTTGGTAGAAATCTCAAAGATCCTCTGAGAACATTCGTTGGCTAAATTGTTTGTGAAGCCCTACCCACATGAAATAAGAATGTGCATTTGGCTTATTAGTTAAGTCTATTAGTGTGTGCAAGTTACAGGTTTCATTCTTTTCCCTCTTTCTGGAGTTAAATTTTGAAAGTTAGCTTGTATATCCTGTGTAATTTGTACCAGGTGTTACTTGCAACATAAAACTCATGTTATATTACTAGTATCACTAGTTATAAGTGTCGGTACCTGCTGATTAACGTTGCAAGTTACCCTCCTAGACAAGTAGGAAAGAAAACCTGTAACTTGTCACTGATCCTATGCAACGCTGCGTTCATCGTAGCAAGATATCATGACAATGCAGAGGCACATTACATGAAAGGAGTTCTTGGCATCAAACGTGTTTACATTCTTGTTGATGTTCCATTTGTAATGCTGGTTGATGGAGATTTACATTTTGAGAATCCTGGAGAAACTCCTCAGAGCTGCTGCTGCTGCTGCTACTTTTCTCTAGACCTACCTTTTGTTTTAGCCAGTTTGCTCCAATATTTTTACTTGCGACTCTAATAATAAGTGTTTTCTACCTTTAGCAACACGGGTGAATAAATTCCTGTGTTCTGCAAAATTGCAAGAAAGCTGACATGTTTTAGTGTTTTTCTTAATCACTTGCCAGTTTATGGTGATTGATGATTCTGTTGCTATCCAGCATGAATTTGGAGGAGTTAATGATAAAATTTAGTAAGAATAATAGTTAAATCCTGCTTGGAGTTATTTTTTATGAAATTAAACTAACATTTGCTGTTGAATGAAAACTTCTTGTTTCCTAGAAAAATATTGTAAAAGTAACATCGAAATAGAACTTCTTTTCTGTTTTGTAATTTGGTCAGCCGAAAAATTTGAATTTTTAGAAAATCCAACACTAAGACTTAGCTCTTACATGAAAACATTACATCTCCATCAAACAATAACAATTTGGTGGGGGACAAAAAGTAGTTTAAGAATTTGAGTTTGAATTTTATATGGAGTTTGAATTTGAGTTTGAATAAAGTTGTTAAATACATGTTTTAGGAGTACGAAGCACAGGGTCTTGCCACTCACAAAGTTGTGACATGGATATTATCATCAGGGTTTAAATTAGAATAATAATTTTCAGGGTTTAAATGTTTAATATTATCATCATTAGAACAGTGATCTATAAATAGAATTAATCTTGTATGATGTTTTTTAATTTGTTTATTTCCACAATTTTGTAAATACACCCTTACGTTACCGTACATCCTTTTCACATGTCATGAATGGAAGCCACCTCGTCCAATTATTCGTTATTTGTCAAAGTTGACGGCTTACCTCTTTTCTTACGAGACGAATTGGTAAGCTTTGAACATTGAAAGCCGATATTAACTAAACATGAGTCAAAGCGTTGATTCTCTGTTTCAAATAATTGCTAAAATTGTAATCTATAGTATATGCTTTATCACTTCTGATTTTTTTTCCAACGTATAAGTCTAGAGTTGAATAAAAAAAATTCTCAAATAAAATTATGTAGGAACAACTTTTTTGGTGTATTTTTGGCACACATGTAAACGAGAACAAATGAGTAATGATTCAGGACTAAGCCTAATATGAATATATTTCCTATATAAGAAAAGTCTTTTATGTCGTCTTGAAGAGTTTCTCTTTGCAGACTAGAAAATTGACAAATGGAATAATATTGTGGAGTAACGTAAGAAAGAAATAACAATGAAACAGTGTTACACTATCAGTTCAATTAAGGCACAAACTTACAACATTAAAAACTTTCTAGAGAGGCCAAACATTTGAAGACGATGATGGCAAAGAATTAAATGTCATTCTTGAACAACAAATCCTTTCTCATGATTTCCTAATCATCTGCTATACCGAGATTGATGAATAACGAGTTTCACTGTTATTATTGAGACAACCTTGGTAGTTCCACCATCCATCAGTTTTGTATTCAACAAAAGATCGTGCCTAGTGCCTAATGTAGTTAAGGACTAATTAATAATGGTCAGAGATAATAGGGTATAATCATCACAAGTATTTCTTGCATCCGCTTCTTCCTGCAGTGACAGAGCAAGCTCAAGTTGAATCTCCACTTCACCCATTGATGGTCGCTCATTTGGATCAAAGTTCAAGCATCTTTCTGTGATGTCTATAAATACTTCCCAACTCTCTGGTGCAATCTTTCCTTCAATATTTGGATCAATATTCTCCTCAACAGGGTGTTTCTGCCTCTTCTCAACACTGTTTAGCTTGTCTTTGCATACCACTTCTAGTAGAACTACACCAAAGGAGTAAACATCGCTTTTCTCTGTTAATATATTGTTTTCTGAAATCTCAGGAGCCACGTAGCCAAGTGTACCTAGAAGTGAAAGTATTATTTAGATTATTATTCAGTAAAATTCTTTTCAATAAACACTATCAACAAAACAAAAAATAAATACCAATAAAGCCATCTTTTGTTATTGTCTTCGGTTTTGGCTTCGATGCATAATGTGGTCCTGTTAAGGAAAGTCGGAAGTCTGAGAGTTTGGCCACCATGTTGCTATCCAGAAGAATTTTATAAGGTGTTACGTCACGATGAAAAATTGTTCTCTTGAGACCTGTGTGAAGGTAGTGTAGTCCCTGTGCTACTCCTATGCAGATCTTTAGCCTCTGCTTCCATGTTAGTGGCTCCATTTTCATATCCCTACGATATAGGCTATGATGGAGAGTTCCATTGGCCATGTACTCATATACAATATTCTTCTCGTCTTTGTGGTCACAAAATCCTAATAGAGTGACCAAATTTGGATGGCGAAACTGGCAGAGCAACTCAATTTCGTTCTTGAACTGCTTAAGTTCCTTCTCAGTGATCCCATATATTCGCTTGATTACAATTGTGGACTCAGTAACACTACTGTTTTGAAGAGAGCCTTTGTATACAGTGCCAAGGCCTCCACTTCCAATTATTTGGTTTTCGTTAAAGTTGTTTGTCGATTTCCTAAGATCGGCCAGAGAAAATTGAGGGCATAGCTCTTCTATCACAGTTGGATACTGTCGCTGAGACGAACCTGTATGCTTAAAGCAGCAGAAGCTCAAACGTTGTCCCATTTTAGATACCTGTTAGAGAACATGATTCAGAGGACAAAACTGAGAGAAAAGTATATAACTGAAATGTGATTGTATCCCACAAGTATTAACCAGAATGAGAGAAAATTTCTTGCTTTTCACCTGGCTATACCACAAGTACTAAAAACTTAACCTGCCAAGTTTTGTTTTCATACTTCCCTGTGTTTCATTTTAAAATGGAATACTAAGGAAAGATAAGAGAAATGAATCTTCAATTCTATACCACAAGTATTATACAACTAGATACTTACCCTGTCACTACTTTGTAAGATGCAAAACAAACAACGCATCAATTTAGATACCTCAGAAAAAAATACACAAGTTAAAGGGTAGTCTGCATTTTTTCAGAAATAGAGAATAAAAATATAAGGGATATCACATAAAGTTTCATATTAGTTGGAGAACCTGGAAATGAAGGGAAAGGCAGAAACAAGGTTGTGTTCAGCACATGGATCCTGTTGGTTCTGTTTCTTATGTTGTCATTAAGTTTGAGAAAAAATCTGGCCTCTGATTATAATTTCCTATCCCCACATTTCTCGGTGTTAGGTGTCTTGACATTAAGGAGAGTTGAATTGAGATACTACAGTGACTTGAGATTAATTAAGATTTTAATCTATTTAAACAAATTTATTTGACTTGATGATTTTAAACAAGGTGTTATGTAGATTGTGATTTATAAGTTACTATCAATTTCTGTATTAATATTTTATTGTTTACATTTTTTTTAAGTGAAATAGTTAAATATACTTTTATTTCTTATGTTTTATTTGATGTTTGAGAGAGAACGTTTATTTTTCTTTTTTAATTTTATAATCTCAGTAATCTTTGCACGTTTTCTTATGTTTTTCTTTCTTAATAGTATTATTATGTTAGACCATTTTTCAACTTTTATAAATTTTCAACAATTTCTTAACTTTTTCAATAAAGAAATATCTAGAATAATTTTTAATTTTGGATGTAAGATCTAGAAAGTTTTTACCAGTGAATAGAACTTATCGAAAAAAGTCTAGATCTCTATATTTCATACTTATAAATACTATTGTATTTGATATTGTTAAGTAATAAAATTTGAGTTTTCTTTTTTATTTCTCACTTTTTTTTCTTTCACAAAACAGTATTAGAGTTTGGTTTGATCTAAACAGTTGACAGAAGAAAAAAAAAGAGTTAAGAGATGGTCAGAAATAGGAATATTGTATTCCAATTTCTTTATCTTAAAATCAAGATATAATTATTTATTTGGTATCCCAACTTTTTTGGATTGTTTAATTTGAATTCGAATTTTAGAAATGTTTAATTTGATATCAAATTTTTAAATGGGTTTATTTTAGTATCTTCTATTAAACACTACTACTTAGTGTTGTTTGACTTTTGTTGAGATGACACTGTGCAACAGAGACGTGACAAATTTTACACAATTTCCAAATTCACCTTTCAGATTTTACACAATTCTACCCTAATTTTCCTTTTGCATGTGGATCACTCTGCCTTAATTTTTCCCCAATTTTGATAATAACGTGTTTTCATTTTTATTATTTACTTCGCAATTTTTTAACAGTAAATCCACGTGTACAACCCTTATTTTTGCCACGTCTCTGCTGCACAGTGCCACCTCAACAGAAGTCAAACGATGTTAAGTATTGTTTAACGTAAGGTACTAAAATAAACCCATTTAAAAAATTGGGTACCAAATTGAACATTCCTAAAGTTCGGATACACAAATTGAACAATCCCAACAAGTTGGGGTACCAAATTAATAATTATACCTAAAATCAATTATGAAGACCGTTATGTTCGCATGGAAGTGTTGCTTAAAGCTTTTAAGGTACTTAGGAGATTATATAAAAAGACTTAGGAGTCACAAGATGAAGAAAAATTACCTCAAGATTGGTTGGAGACTCTACTGAAAATATGAAAAAAAATGACCAATTACTCTTATTCATCTATGTTTGGATGATCCCATATTCAAAAATGTTGCCTACACTACTACGTCGAAGGAAACTTGTGGGGTCTTGGAAAAATCCCTCCAAGGCTCTGACAAAGTGAAGAAGATAAGATTTCGTTCTCTAAATTTTAAAGCTTTGAATATGAAGAAATCCAAATCAATTTCAAATAATTCCTTAAGAGTAAAGATGATTGTAAATCAATTGAAAATAATATAGAAATAAAAGAAAATACGTTCATGTGGTAGAGAAGAATCTCCATTCCTTGAATCCAAAGTTTGATTATATGATATATATGATTGAAGAGTCAAAAGATCTCCACTCCATGATCATTGAACATTTGGAAGGTTCTCTTTAAGCTCATGAAGAAAAAACATGTTGTAACTAATTGCCTTTATTTTTGTTCTATTTTATTATGTTATGCTCTTCTATATGTAGAAGCAACATAGTAGTTAAAGTATATTATGATATTCCACAATTTTAAAATCAATATACAATTTTATAATCCTTGTTTTCTTGCATACATACTACAAAGTAATCTTTGTTAGATGGAATACCATAATATTTATGGTAACAAAGAAGGCTAAGGCATGCTCTGCTTCCACTATCTCCAATTTTTCTTTCGCCTGTGTTGTTACAATCTTTTTTTGGTTTCTTACTTCTTCTCCTATGGGGTCCTTCATAACTAAATCTCAATCCACAACCGAATCTTATAATGGATCTCAAACTATGGATTTTGTCAATAATCCATCAAGCCCTTATTATTTGCATCCTTTTAGAAAACCCAAGAATGATTCTTGTTTTACCTCCACTTAGTGAAATCAAATACCACTCATGGAGCAAAAGTATGCATCACACTTTCCTTTCAAAGAATAAGTTGAAGTTTGTCAACATAAGTATTAAGATTCTTGAACGAGATGATCCAACCTATGAGACATGGTAAAGATGCAATATAATGATTTTGGTTTGGATAACTCGTACTCTTTCTTCACATTGATAGTGTTGTCCACATCGATGTTGCAAAGGTTTTTTTGGAAAAATTTGAAGGAGTGATTTTGTAAAGGATATTATTTTTGGATCTCCGATTTGTTGGAAGAGATTCACTTTGTCAAGTAAGGAGAACGAACTATAACCCAATTCTAGACAAATTTAAAGATTCTTTAGGATGAATTGGAGTTCCTAAGGCCTATTCACGATTGCGTTTGTGACAACCCATGTACTTGCGTCTTGTCCAAAATCACTCCAAAATATAGAGAGGTTGAATACATGATGTGTTTTCTCAAAGGATTGAACGAAACTTACAATACAATCAAGACCCAAGTTCTCCTGATGGAACCCCTTTTTGGCATAAATTAAGTGTTCTCGTTATAGAACAAGAAAGAATTAACATGTATTATCTTCCAAGATGTTAAAGCTTCTGTAAACTTTAAAAGAAGACAAAATCATTAGAATGGAGTACCACATTCTTTTGAACAAAGAAGAGACAAAAGGAGTACAAAAAGAATCATCATTTCAAAGTTTCAGTTTCTTTAAAGGTTAATGAAAGATTTAAGAGTCAATGAAAACGTAGAATAGGAAAAGAACACATTCTTAAACACGGAGAAAAATGACATATTCATGAGTAAGGAGGCAACAAAATGGTAACATTGATACAAACAATAAGAAAAAGGTTATTCATATTCGAGAGTCTTTAAAAGAGCAAAAGAAAGAGGTATTGGTTAACGAGTTCATTATTCACTTAGGTAAGGACATAAACAAAGTGATAGGATGACTATTAAATAAAATTAGAGTTGTGAATTTATTTATTTTTGTGGAATAGGTGGTCATGGTAAAACTATACATACGAAAAACAATTACAATTAATGTGAAAAAATAAACTTTAAATTTAATTTAATCATAAAAAAACAAAATTATATAAGTTGAGCTCATATCATATTTATATAAACCAATTTATATATTTCAATAAATAGTAAATAAATGACACTTAGCTGAGGAATAAAAACATCATCTCATATTATATATTATATATTACAATATGATAGTGTTTGTATGGAGTGAAAATGGAGAACCTTTAGTCTCTTAATACCATTTCACTTATAAAACTTTTTATTGAATTATATTTAAAAATATATGTCTTAAGTAAGGGTTTATGCTTATTAACAACTAATTCGTTGTTTTCTTCTATATCAAACCATCAATATATAAATACTTATCGATATGTATCATAAGATACTCATATAATATTACTTAACATAATTTTGGATAAATGTTAACATTTTTAATTTTATATTAAAAATTAGTTATGATCTAAAATAAGTTTTAAACTAAAATTTTATAGAAAAAATTATATTCAAAAGGTACCAAATAATATTCATAAACAGATTAAAAATGTATCTCCTATTTAATAATAAAACAAATAACTATGATAATATTTCAATAAATTCGTATATGATAAACATTTATTAAATTATTAAATCTAACGATATGTATTAAATAAGTTGAAATATATATTTAAAAATGTAATTACTTGTTAAGTTATTATATCAAGATTTTTAATTAACACTTTTTTTTTTCAAATATCGGACGCCTATTTAGATTCGTAATCTAAAACCATGTTAAAATATTACTTAACATAATTTTGGATAAATGTTAACATTTTTAATTTTATATTAAAAATTAGTTATGATCTAAAATAAGTTTTAAACTAAAATTTTATAGAAAAAATTATATTCAAAAGGTACCAAAATATCATTATTACCTTAAAATAAAAAAAAATTCATCACAGATTATTTTAGTTTAAAATCAATTTTATTCAAAATTATTATTTATAATATAAAAAAGTCAGATTCAATTTCCGGACTTTTTTTTTTTTATTAAATGTGCAATAAAATGGCATGAATGGAGCATCCAAACTCCAAAGCGTCTTTCTTCTTTGCACAGCCACACCACACATTTGGTTGAACAAGAGGCACTCCATGCTCTCTGGATTGAAGGTGTATCTTTTTCTTCTACAAGTTGTTCCTTAATCTTTTTCTGTGTTCTACAATACTATCATCCTTAACTGGATCTCGTTGGTTATGCTCCCGTAATTGATTCTATATCTAATTTCTCTGTTGTACTTTTTGGCTTTAAATTTATGCTTACGACAAATTTCCTGCTGTAGAATCATGCTTCGTATGAAATTATACATTAATAAGCATATGATATTCTTTAATAATTTATTGAGCATATATATATATATATATATATATATATATTTTTTTTTTCCAAAGTCAACTCTGGTCTGCCTCTGACAGTGTAGGGATTTACTTTGCAGTTGAAGTAACAGGCATAAAATTACACCATAACTGGATTTTTGTGGTTTCTGGAACATGGATTGGAGGAACATAGTATAGATTTGACTTTGTATAGAAAGTACAACTTCGTTTAACATCCTTTTCCATTTTTTCTTCTTCTTGTTACTGCTTTTCCACCTTCAGTTTATCCATTTCTTTTCAATTTTAGCATGTTTCTGTACTTGAAGTTTACATATTCTAGGTTTTGCCCTGTTTTGTTAAGGGATTCTATCCATCTCTATAATACCTGTTTTATAAGAGTAAAGTAGCTGTCTCATATGTGAGGCTTAACGCATATTAGATGTGAAGTTTTATCTCATGATTTTGTTCTTGAAGGTGACAGAATAATCAAGATGGTTGAGGCAGTTGTGTCCTTTGCAATTGATAGGCTTTATGATCTATTGATTGAAGAGGCCAGATTGTTAAACGGGGTGAGTGACAAAGTCAAAAGCATGCAAAATGAATTAAAGAGGATGCAATGTTTCCTAAGAGATGCTGAGAGCAAGCAGGATGAAGGTGATATAATAAAGAATTATATTTCGGAGGTTAGAAAATTAGCCTATGATGCAGAGGATGTGATTGAAATTTATGCTATTAAGGTTGCATTTAGCATAAGTATTGGAACTAAAAATCCACTCTCTAGAGTTAAAAGTATTCACAAAGTCGGCTCTGAGCTCATAACAATCAATTCTCGAATATCTGACCTCACAAGAAGCTTACAAACTTATGGTTTGACTGCAACTAAAGACAATGAAGAATCATCTAATATGAAAAGGCAATTGAGATGGTCTTATTCTCACATTGTTGACGAGTTCATTGTTGGCTTAGATAAAGACATAAACAAAGTGACGGAATGGCTACTAAATGAAAATGAAAATGAAGGCTGCCGATTTGTTTATATTTCTGGAATGGGTGGTCTTGGTAAAACTACACTTGCCAAAAGCATTTACCATTACAATGCTATTAGGCGAAACTTTGATGGTTTTGCTTGGGCCTATATATCTCAGCAATGCAAGAAAAGAGATGTTTGGGAGGGAATTTTACTAAAGCTAATTTCTCCTACGAAAGAGGAAAGGGATGAGATTACGAAAATGAAAGATGATGAATTGGCAAGGAAGTTGTTTAAAGTTCAACAAGAGAAGAAATGTTTGATCATCCTGGATGATATATGGAGCAATGAGGCATGGGACATTTTAAGTCCTGCCTTTCCATCACAAAATACAAGGACTAAGATAGTTTTTACATCTCGCAATAAAGACATTTCATTGCATGTGAATCCTGAAGGCTTGCTTCACGAACCAAGTTGCTTAAATGCAGAGGACAGTTGGGCATTGTTTAAGAAAAAAGCATTTCCGAGACAAGATGACCCAGGTACCTAGAAATGTCTTCAGCTAGCAAACTTATTTATCTATTGATGTCCATATAGTTTGTTTCATTATTTCATATCTAATAATTTCCCAATTCTCTCATTTATTTTTCATATTTATGTGACCAGAAAGTGATAAAAGCACTTGTGTATGGAACCACTGTTTTAGTTAATGTGATAATTGCCTGTTACTTTTTTCAGAATCCACAATTTCTGACGACTTTAAAAGGTTAGGCAGAGAGATGGTTGCAAAGTGTGCTGGTCTGCCTTTGGCTATCATCGTTCTGGGAGGACTTTTGGCTACAAAGGAGTCGGTCAGTGAGTGGGAAAAAATACATAGGCATCTAAGTTCGTACCTAATAGGAGCAGAGGTTCGTGATAGTCGAAGATTAGATGAAGTGTTGGATTTAAGTTACCAGGACTTGCCTTGTCAACTGAAGCCATGTTTCCTGTATTTAAGTCAATTCCCTGAAGACTCTGAGATACCAAAAACTAAACTACTGCAATTATGGGTGGCAGAAGGTGTTGTTTCATCTCAATTTGAGAGTGAACGGGATGAGACAATGGAGGATGTTGCTGAACGCTATCTGGGTAACTTAATTAGCCGTTGCATGGTTCAAATTGGTCAGATGGGATCTACTGGTAGGATCAAAACCTACAGGCTCCATGATTTAATGCGGGATCTGTGTTTGTCAAAGGCCAGAAAAGAAAATTTTCTCTACATTATCAATGGATCAGAACAAAATAGTACCACTGATGCTACTCGTTCATCTAACGTATCAGATGCAAGACAAATTGGTGAAGTTCGTAGGCTTGCTGTCTACTTGGATCAACATGTTGATCAATTGATTCCACAGGACAAGCAAGTGAATGAGCGTCTCAGATCCCTTGTATTTTTTCATGACAAGAAGTGTAGGATGGAAAATTGGGACCTAGTCAGAGGTGTTTTTGTGAAGTTCAAATTACTTAGAGTTCTAGATCTTGAAGGAATTAAGGGGCTGAAGGGACAGTCATTGTCTAAAGAAGTGGGAAATCTCTTATGGTTGAAGTTTCTGAGTCTAAAAAGGACTCGTATACAAATACTGCCATCTTCCTTGGGCAATTTGGAAAATCTGCAATTCCTAAATTTGCAAACCGTCAATAAAGTGAGCTGGGATTCAACAGTGGAAATTCCAAATGTAATTTGTAAGTTGAAACGTTTGAGGCATCTATATCTTCCAAATTGGTGTGGGAATATTGTTAACAACCTGCAATTGGACAATTTGACTAATTTACAGACACTAGTAAATTTTCCTGCCAGCAAATGTGATGTAAAAGATCTATTGAAGTTAAAAAAACTCAGAAAGTTAGTGCTGAATGACCCACGACATTTTCAAAAGTTTAGTGAAAGTTTCAGTCCTCCTAATAAAAGGTTGGATTGCCTTCTATCCTTGTCTTTAAGAACTGACATGCTTTCCTTCCCTGAAAATGTAGTAGATGTTGAAAAATTGGTCCTTGGTTGTCCCTCCCTGCGTAAATTGCAGGTTGAAGGGCGGATGGAAAGGCTGCCAGATGCCTCACTGTTTCCTCCACACCTTTCAAAGTTGACTTTATGGGGTTGCAGACTTGTGGAAGACCCAATGGTAACATTAGAGAAGCTTCCCAACTTGAAGTTTCTAAATGGGTGGGATTTGTTTATTGGAAACAAAATGACATGCTCACCAAATGGTTTTCCTCAACTAAAGGTTCTAGTACTCCGTGGCTTGCCTAAACTAGATGAGTGGATGATAGAGAATCAAGCCATGCCTAATCTTTACCGATTGAGCATATCTGACTGCAACAATTTAAAGACAGTTCCTGATGGGCTAAAATATATTACCAGTCTTCGGGAGCTAGAAATCAGATGGATGCCCAAATCATTCAAGACTAGGCTTGGAACTGCTGGAGAGGATTACCACAAAGTCCAGCATGTTCCATCTATTATATTTTTGAACTAAGGATGTAAGTTGAAAATTTTAAATACCACGTTGAAGTAATTTGCTCAAAATTAGTTTTTGTTAGCTTTCTGTTGTGCATGTTGTTTCATTCTTTCATGTTTGGTTGATTCTCATTTCTATATTATAGAAAACAAATAAGTACGACACAGTTGATCACTTCCGGTTATAGATTTTATCTTGCTTGAACTCTTAGTGTTCTATGAAACAAGAAATTATTTTTTATGATTTGTTTACACAGTAATTCATGCTAACAACGTTTTGTACATTTGCAGTCTTTTACCCTCGTGCTTCCAGAATCTGAGTTTTAAAACTTGGAACTTGCTGTGTTCGTGCCTGGTATTTGTATGCATTGTCATCGATGAATTCATTTATTTATTTAGTATGGTTTTTATATTTGCGAGATTGTTGGTAGAATAGATTTTCCGAATATAATGCCAAATTTGTAACTCCTATTAGTGAAAAGGCTTGATTGTTGTATTATCACAAACTTGTACAATGTAACCACTATTTTGTATGTGTTTTCAGAATGTATTACGCACTTCATTTCATATAATTCTTCACTTGGTAACTTTTTCTTTCCAAGGGAGGAAATATAACCACCCGAGGATAGAAAATTTACCAACAAAAGAATGTCTTGTGTTTTAATGTCATGAACATACTTGACTCTTGTGTGAAGTTCTATGCATGAGTAAATTTGAAGCCTCCTCTTACACAGAAGTGAATCAACTTTGTTAGTACCCTTGTGATAAATGTAATCATGGAGGGAACAGGCAGTCATGTACTCATAATCGAGAACCAACTTATCTTCTTCATTGCAAAATCCAATCAAAGGCACAAGATTGGGGCGGCGGAGTTGTGAAAGCACCAATCTAATGCTGATATGGGAAAAACCATTTAGAGAATGTTTAAGCCACCATTAGACGGCATCCCGCAACCATGATGGTATTGCCATTTTCTTTCAGATGTTTTATCCAATTACTCAACTTTGCTTGAAGTTCCTTGTTGCTTATTGCAACTCTTCAAGGGAACAAGCAATGACAAAGTTCTATGATAAACATTCTTTATTAAAACACACATGCACATACATTTTTTTTTATCAGTACACGCATTCATACATACGCGTCGAACAAACTATTCCATTGATTGGATACACCACCATATCAAATCTAAAGTATTATAGCTCATACATAAAACATAAGTTCGATTGATCTGCATATATTTATTTGATATTTTATCCGAACACCTATTTTGTTAAATCTACTAAGAGCAAAGAAGTGTTAAAGCCCACACAAACTCATTTGATGACTGAGGACGAGCTGTTTCTTTATGCACATCCTTTTTTTCTTCCTGCACCTCTATAGAATACATAAACCTCAAATTACCCCTTCTTAAAATTATAATGAAAAATAAGTTATTCCTGCTCCTTATTTCTTTAATGAATTTCAGATTGTTGATTCTGAAAAGTATTTTCGAATCTAGAACATGTTCCAAAACATATCTTGAAATATATTTAAAAAATAAATTGTAAACTGTGCACTTTAGAACGTATTTTCAAATCCGATATATATTTTAGATTTCATAATCCAAAATGTATTTGAAATAAATGTTTTTCAGATGTATTCTAAAAAGTATTTCCATACTCGAAAATAGGTTCTGAAAATAAATATTTCAGAAATGTACGTTTTAAAATATATTTTTGGATACGAAAGTACCTTTTAGTTCATACAATTCAAAATACAAATAAAAAATTTCATTTCACAATATACATTCTGAAAAATATTTTTAGACTTTTAGAAATATATTTCAAAATATATATATATATATATATATATATATATATATATATATAAATTTTTGGAATAAGTGTTCATGAAGGTATTTTCTACTTCCTTTTCTCCTTCCTTCCCAATTATTCTTCTCGTTCCTCCCACACTCCTTAGTTTCTTGTTTTCCTTCTGCCCTCATTCTTCTTCATCTCTTACCTCTAGGTTTCTTGTTCTCCTCCTTTCCCATGTTTCTTATTTCATCTTCATGCGGTGGATTTAGCAGTGGCAATGGAGTTGAAGAGATGTGCCGCTATTAGGTACAAGACTAGACATATGTAAAAAAAGAGTGTAAAAGTATAATTTTATCATGCCTATGGTGGTGTAGAAAAAAAAAAGAGAAATACAAAAAAGAAACAAACTTGAAGTACTCACAAGTAGAGCTAACACGCTCACAGTAGAATGACTTATTGTAATAAACTTAATTTATCAGCAATAGTAGTAGAATGTTATTCTTTTTTAAATAACAAGTGCTGGTAAAAAAATATTCTAAATAAATTTATATTTTAGTTGAATTTTGTTAAAATTATAAGACAAAAGTATTTTAATCAATAAGAAAGATCAATTTATAAATTTTATATTTTTCTAAAAAATATATTAAAAAGTATAAATCGAAGATTCACGATAAGAAAATAATCAAATAGTGATTAAAAATCAGTCACTATTGATCAAAACAGTGACTGATTTAGTGACTAAAAATTGGTCACTAATATATTCATCATTGATCCATAGTGATCGAATTTGTGATCGAAATCTATAATCAGATTTGTGACTGAATATGTGACCGAATTTATGACTGAATGAATCTATGACAATTTGTGACTGAGTTTGAATCTGTGATTGAAATTAGTAACCGAATCAACCAAAATTAGTGATTAAATCTATAACCAAAATTAGTGACCGAATCTATAAATAAGACGAGATGAATTGAAGACAACAACTAGAGTTCTGAGAACAATTACCACCACGATAGAGTGAGTGTAACAGGAGAAAGTCTCAATTAGCAATGAGTCACAATGATGGAGAGTCACGGTGACTGAAATTGTCGTAAGGTGCGAGTCACAGTGATAAGTTGAGACACAAAAATAAGAGATGTGAAGACCGTGACAAACTCCGAAAATAGTGTTAGGTCACAAGCAATGAGAAAAGTGATGAGATAGTGAGAGAAAATTTTGGAAAGAGATAAAAAAGAAAAAAAAATTAAATAATATAGCAACTGATTTGGTGATCGATTTTTTGTGATTAAAATTTCAGTCATTGTTTCGGTCAATAATAGTGACCAACACTACAAGAAAACTGTTTATTACCGACGGATAAATTTCGATGGATATAAATCCGTCGGTAATTTATTGTTTTCGACGGATTTACCGACGGATATTCTTTGCGAACATTACCGACGGATTGATCCGTCGGTATCATGTATTTTAAAATTTTTTATTTATTTACCGACCGATTGATCCGTCGGTAAGTTTCCCAGATACTGTGCACTAATTTACCGACGGAACTTAATCCTTTACCGACGGATTATTTTCTTCGGTAATTTTCTCGCTGAAATTAAAATCGAATTTCGCTCTTCCCCCAATTCAGTTTCCCTGAAAACGCGAAGACGAAGGTGCAGAGGGAGGAAGGTGCAGACCAGCATGGTGGCGCGAGCGATTCCGTCCAAGCTTTTCCGATTCAAGGTTCTTCCCCGTGCCGGCGCGACGTTGCAACAGTGAGTGTGCCCTAGCCTTGCCGTGACGTTCGTGGGTGCGGCGCAATCAACGGCAGGGAGCTCCATCTGCGTTCTCCGTCGAGGTCACCGGCGTAGTGGAGTGGTGTGGTGCAGAGCAAGCCCTTTTCCGATTGGACTTTACCGGTGTGACGCTGCCACCGTGAGCATGCCCTGAGCCGTCCTTTGATTCACGATCTCCGTCAGCGTTCTCTATCGAAGTCACCGGCGTAGTGGTAATTGACACTCTTCCTTTGATTTCTTTATCTCTCTGCATATTCTCATTGTCGTTTTGTAATTGGTAAGGATTTTTTGGGGCACCACCGTGGTTGAAGCTTTGGATTGGGGGAGGCAGCTGTTATCAAATTTTTGGGTGCTTAAGCGCGAGTGTGAGCCATTGCAGGTATGAGCTTTTTCTCTTTCTCTCTGAAGCGATAATTGATTGATGTTATTTTCTGTTTGTATGTTAATTTCATTATGTGTTTGAGCTAGTAGGCAGAGATGTGGTGTATTTTTTGTTTGTATGTTAATTTGATTATGTGTTTGAGCTGGTAGGCAGAGATGTGGTGGGGAGCAGAGTGTAAAGTGTGTGTTGATTGATTGAAATGGATAATTAAAGTGAAAGGTTAAATGTGCGTTTAGATTTTGAAATTTGGTTTAGAGTGCCCCCTCAAATTGTTTTTGTTTTGCAACATCTTGCAAGTAGGCTTTGGCCTCATGAGTGTAGTATATTTGGTGCTGCTTTACTAAAAATTTCCCTTCATCACTT
>Ga0214543_1004371_pt1 | contig 26886 bp, 8 predicted proteins | sample CNSS2metaG_FD_160094 | JGI IMG/M metagenome (GOLD analysis project Ga0214543, IMG submission 160094) | Root nodule microbial communities from cowpea collected in UCLA plant growth center, Los Angeles, California, USA - CNSS2 | ecosystem: Host-associated > Plants > Roots > Nodule | place: USA... | reverse complement strand
TATAATATTTTAAATAATTATATTCTATTTAGCAGTTAAATATAAGAATTTATATAATTTATAATTAAATTTAATAATTTATAATTAAATTTAAAAAATAATAAATTCAAATGTCAATTTTAGAAAATATATTAATGTAATTTGTATAAAAGATATTAAATTTAGTGTCAATTTCAAAGGGACAAAATTGATTTATTTGAACAAAAATTGGGACTAAATTGAACAAAGATAACAAATATAGGGACTAAATTAAATAAAAAAAATAATACTATCACAAGCTGACACGTGGCACTAATTGACACGTGGCACAACTGTGACTTGACACGTGGACCATTTTTTTGAAATTAAAAAATTTTAAAAAAAAATTTAAAAAATTTTAAAAAAAATAAAAAAAACCAGGAGCTGACACGTTGCATGTACTGTTCAAAAACGTTAACTATTACCAAATTGACCACAATTTAACGAAAATGAGGACCTAATTGAACATAAAACGAAAATAAGGACCAAATTAAATAAAATCAACAAAAATAGGGACCGAATGTATATTTAAGCCTTTTTTTTTTAATTTTTTTAAAATAAATCTTTAAAATACAAGTTTAAATTAAAAAAATTAAGTATATTTTAAACCAAATTATTCCATAAAATATTAATACAAATAAATACGATGTTTTCAAAAGAGAAATTTAAATAACTTATATTAAAGTAAATTTTTAAAAAATTATTTAAATAACGGAGATTTAAATTAGAAAATAAAAATATATAAAATTAAAATTTAAACAACTTTGTAATATTTTTTTACTAATAATTTTATTTTAATTACTTAAATTAAAAAAATACTTAAATAAAATTTACTAATAAATAAATATCCAGGTTAGATAACAAAATATGTACTTACCGTATCAATAAAAAATATTAACTTAATATGTATCACAATTTTAACTATGAATATATATGCCTTCATATTTTTTTTTCTGTTACTTTAAACATATACTTAATCAATGTTTATTTATAAAATAAAAACATATAGAAGATCTTAAACATCTGAAAGGAAGTTATTTTAGTTTTCCTTATAACTGATGGCCATAATTGCTCAGTGTTCATAAGATAAGCATAATCATAAATAATTTAAACGGTGAAAATAGAAAATCTAACACCTCCAAAAACTAAATTATCATGTTATTCACATACATACAAAAATCTAACACCTTCAAAAACTCAATTAACATGTTATTCACATATATCTAAATTTTGACGTGGAAAACCAAAGGATTCTATTCCACCATTCCTCGACAAATAGAAAAGGGTTATAAATAGACCCATTCGCTTAAAATACAATAATAAAAATAATAGTAATCGTAATTAAATAATAAGGGCGAAAGTGGTTCCGTGAGGTATAAATAGCGTGTTTGTGGCCATAGAATTCAGGAATCATCATCTGCTATTCCATTCATTCAATCGTTCAGAGAGAGAGGAAGAGAGAGAGAGAGAGAGAGAGAGAGAGAGAGAGAGAGAGAGAGAGAGAGAGAGAGAGAGAGAGAGAGAGAGAGAGAGAGAGAGAGAGAGAGAGAGAGAAAGAGAGAGCGAGAGAGAGAGAGAGAGAGAGAGAAAGAGAGAGCGAGAGAGAGAGAGAGAAAGGGGTTGTGTTCGTTCGTTCAAGCGATCGAATTGGAAATCGGAATTTTGGGTGCGCATCAATCAAATTTCTTATGCAAGGAAGGTTCTCCGGTTGGATTTTGATCGGAAGAATTGTAAGATTATGATATATTTTGAGAAGCTACGTTTTTCTCCTCACCTTAGCCGCTACATTGCCGGCATCCTCCTGTTAATCTTCTGCAACTCCTTCCAGTTAGTCTCCAATTTCCCCATACCTATACACCCTTGATTCTGTGACAAAACTGCGCAACACCACACTCTCCGACCCGATCCGATCAGATCCGATACTCATTCTAAAACTCCCTTTCTCTCGTTTTCAATTCGCTCCAAGCTAATGGATCCTAATCAACTCTTCTCCTCGCATTTCCTCGATGGTGAGTTTGTGCTTTCTCCTCCTCTGCTTTTCACCTTCCGCCGACAAGTCTTTTATTGCAGTTTTTCCGATTTTGTTCTTCTCCTTGCAGTTTTATTTTCTTAGATTATTTATGAATCTTTGTTTTTTTGAATGAGCTGAATGACATCCTCCTGTCTAAGGGGCTGATTTATCCTCAAGCAGCAAGACTCTTGCTGTTTCTTTATGTTTTAGTGCAGGAGAAACTTCTTTGCAAATATTTTTTAGATAGAAAAATAAGAGAACAAAAGAAATCAGCTTTTCCGTAAACCATTTCGTAGACTGTTAGTTCTTATTAGCCTAGCCTTTTCAAAATCTGATTTAGCTCGTGAATAAATTAATGTTAGTTTATAAGAGGACTAGTTTAATTTTTTCTTTTAGTATAAGCCTTTATTAGTACCCAACACTCAAGGAAGTGCATATAATTTTTGTTGTCCTCTTCAATTTTATGATAGGTGCATTGTTTTTGTGTATACGTTATTCTTTGTTGATGTTCAGGGATTTGCTAGTTTGTGTTAAAAAAAATCTGTGATGTCATGTGGAACAACGGTCTTTTTTATGATGGTTGTCCTGCCTATGATTGCAATCCAGTCGGAAGGCCTGTGTCAAAGAAGTTTTGGAATAGTTAAGGTCTATTTGTTCCTAATTGAGCAGGATCCTATATGGATCTTTGTGGTCCTTTAATTTTTGGTAAACATAAATGCTTTTCGCTGGTTTAATCCTATTTACAATGGTTTGATTCCTGTATTGGAGGTAAGTTGGGTAGCACATGATCATAGTTGAGGGGTGTTTTCTTCTACAGTTTATTATTATATAACGGAATGAAATTTTGTAAGATTTGCAACTTTTGGGTCTTTTCAGGATCTTGGGTGGAGATATATACAATGCAATTATAAGGCCATTGTTGTGTTATGTTCTTTCTGATGGTTGTAACATTTTTCTGAAAACTCTCATGGTTGTAATATTATATATTGAAAAAAGGATGGATAAAAAGAACAGGATATTGACGTTGCTTTATGTGGTTTTGTAGTTCATTGTCATTATTATGCAGTATGATTTTTCTCCTGATGGTTTTTGTGTCGGTTGATCAGGTACTATTTCCTCACATGTTGAGAGTAAAAACAGAACTCAGCCATCCGTTATTGTGATTGGTGCTGGAATATCTGGAATTGCTGCAGCACGAAGTCTATACGATGCATCTTTTAAGGTGACATATCATTATGATCAGTTTCCTCTTCATTTTTTATTGATTTTCATTTATTAGGCGCCCTTAAAAGATTTTTTGTGCTTTTTGCTTTGGCTTATTTCATCATTTGCTTAGGTGACTGTACTGGAGTCACGAGATAGGCTTGGTGGTCGCATTCATACGGACTTCTCATTTGGTTGTCCAGTTGACATGGGAGCCTCATGGTAAGTTCAATTTGCTCTAACGAAATTTTATCTGTATGAAGTATGATGTTTTGGTTAGAGTGAGATGCATTATTTTTGTCTTGACCATGTTATCCTTTAAATGTACAGAATTGTCAATTGAATGAGTGAAAAATTTGTGCCTTTCTCATGCTATTAGTTTTTTTCTTGATTACTTTTTAGGCTACATGGAGTTTGTAATGAAAATCCATTGGCTCCATTAATACGTGGCCTGGGGCTTCCTTTATATCGTACCAGTGGTGACAACTCTGTTCTATATGACCATGATTTGGAAAGGTAATAATCCTTTACTATGACAATTCCATTGAAATTGATGTATTTTTGAAGTTTATGATGCAGATTTTTAGAAATATTTTTTAATATTTTAGTAGTATTTAAACTAACCTTCTTGATTTTTTACCAAAGAAAAACTGACCTACATGATTAGTTGCAAATTTACCAAAATGGTCACCCTTTGTGGGCCTTAACCTTTTCTCTAAACATAGAGCGCTTATAAATCACCAGTGTTAGAACAAAACAAAAATAGGAAAAAAGTGATGTATTATTGAAAAAAAAAGGATGAATACACACCGATGAATTCTGCAAATACCTGTAGAGGGAAACTCCTAGCTCACTATACTACCTGCAATCTCAAAAAAGCTGACTCCCTCCTCCTTCTTACTCCCTAATTGTCATTATAAATGAGCTTAACCAACTCACTCCTCAAATCTTCATTTTTCCTTCGTGCGCCTATTACTTGTTATTTTTTTTTGTTGGAGGTCTTCCAAACTTACGGTCCATGACTTCGTTGATCTGGCTAGATGATTTGGGACGCTCGACATTGCCATATCTGAAAATGAAGCGTTAGCTTCCATATGCAAATAGAATATTTGGGTCTTTTGCAATTCTGCTGGTAGTGTCTTATTTAGTAACTGTATTTTGTATTTTTCCAGTTATATGCTTTTTAACATCGACGGTAAACAAGTTCCACAACAGTTGGTCATTGAAGTTGGAGACACCTTTAAGAAAATTCTGGAAAAAGTAAGACCCTTTTTCACTTAGCATCATATGACGTGGTACTTTTCAATCTTAAATGAAGTTCTGATCAACTCAATCTTGAATCTAATGACCTGTAACTACAGACAGCGAAAGTGAGGGATGAGCATCCTGAGGACATTTCAATTTCTCAAGCTATTTCAGTTGTGCTAGATAGGCATCCAGAACTAAGGTATTTGATTGATTAGATAATACTATGTGCGAACACTGAGGCTGTAAGTTCCAATCTAGAGCTGCAATTGACCCAAATTCTCTGCAGGCAAAAAGGACTTGCCCATGAAGTGATGCAATGGTTTATATGCAGAATGGAAGCTTGGTTTGCTGCTGATGCTGATATGATTTCACTCAAAACCTGGGATCAGGCAAGTGCCAATCTAAGCGGAAGGATATATGATATCTTCTTGCCTCTAAACTCTTAACAAATGTTTCTGTGCTTTATCCATGATTTCATTCATAAAATCTTAATTGACTACCATTTCCTAGGGTTATTGTTGAAATTAATGATGGAATCTCCGGATGATTATGATAAGCAGAAATCCAAAATTGCTAATTTATATAGAATAGTCTATGTATTGTTTCATTTTGATTATTATATACTAAGCGTATCTAGAAATTAGTCAAAAAACTAGAGATAATTTTAGAGATAAATCATCAATGATAATTAACTAATCTTTTACATTTTTATTATTAAAAATTTAGTCCATCTATATAAACTGCATTTTAATGGTGATATATGATGGCATATTTAAAATAAATGATGAATGTAAAAGATATATTTTTAACTTATTAATATTCAAGGACTAAATTGAAACCGTCGTACACTTTCAAGTATCAAGTAGAACATTTGTCTTACATAAAATGGAGATGAGTGTTTTTAAGCGTGATTCAATTTTTATTGTTGTGTTCTATATGTCGAATATCAGCTCAGCACTATTTATAATCCAAATTAGTGCTTACATTTTTGAGCTTCCTGATTGTAGGAACATGTACTCTCAGGTGGTCATGGACTCATGGTACAAGGATATGATCCTGTTATAAAAGCTCTCGCAAAAAATGTTGACATACGTTTGAACCACAGGTATGCCTGCTAGATCTAGTACCTGACATAACTACACGGTGATTTTTCCTTATATTTGACCAAAAATTTAATAAATAGAGAAACAAAGCAGAAAAGTAAGTTGATGCTTGGATCCCAGAGAATAATAAGCATGGGAACTATTTTTTGGTTGTTAAAAGTTAAATTTCTGTTAGTTAGGAATATGTTAAAACATATATACCCGTAGTTTTTTCTCGTACTTATTTTTTAAAATATGGACAGACACCTCTCTGACTTATATGTTTAAGTGGCTCAATTGATTGAATAAACATTTGTTGATACTTGGTAGTTCATTGATTGATTTCCCATCCATAATTACAAACAATGTTTCACAATTAATTTCAACTTTATAAAAGCCAAACTGCTCTTGCTGTAACCCGAGAGTTGACCGGCAGCAGGCCACCACAAAACAAAGTCTGGTTTTATTTCATTTAATTTTGCTTGAAAATAGGGTTACATCCCCAAATATTTCTGTCCCGATTTTGATCTTTTTTGTGAAATCTCACCATATAGGGTGAAAAAGATATCCAGTGGTTACGACAAGGTAATGGTGACGATCGAGGATGGCAGGAACTTTGTTGCTGATGCTGCAATCATAACTGTTCCTGTTGGAATCCTGAAGGCCAATTTAATTGAATTTGAACCAAAACTTCCTGATTGTAAGGTTTCAGCAATTTCCGATCTTGGTGTGGGCAATGAAAATAAGATTGCCCTAAGATTTGACGAAGTATTTTGGCCAAATGTAGAACTCTTGGGCACTGTTGCTCCAACTTCTTATGCCTGTGGCTATTTTCTGAATCTTCACAAAGCAACAGGCCATCCTGTTCTTGTCTATATGGTAGCTGGAAGGTTTGCTTATGACATTGAGAAGCTATCTGATGAGGCAGCAGCAAAATTTGTAATGCAACAGCTCAAAAAGATGTTTCCAAAAGCTTCTGAGCCGGTAAGCCCATTCTATTAAAAGTTGGCTTCCCTAGTGTCTACACCTGCTGAAGATCCCAACTTGATGTTTTGTTTCTCTTTTGCAGGTTCAGTATCTGGTTTCTCGATGGGGAACAGATCCAGACTCTCTTGGATGTTACTCATATGATTTAGTTGGAAAACCAATTGATGTTTATGATAAGCTTCGTGCACCCTTGGGCAATCTATTCTTTGGGGGAGAAGCTGTAAGCTTGGACAACCAGGGATCTGTGCATGGAGCTTACTCTGCTGGGATTATGGCTGCAGAAAATTGTGAGAAATATCTTTTAGAGAAACAAGGCCCCGTGGAAAAGCTGCGTCTAGCTTCTGTTACACATGAAATGCTTGAAGCTCTTGTACCTCTTCAGATTTCAAGGATGTGATTTGTTTTTTCTCAGTTGGTTTAAGCAAGCTACTGTTGGTAGGAGGAGGGTTTGGTGATTATCTCGTAAGTAGCACCGGTTCCTCTTGTTCACCTTTTTTTTTAGGCTTGGCTTATTAAAATGTATGTACCTTGGTCCATTTTAGGGCAGAACATGTAAGACCATCACTATTGTGATCCCAACAATTAATGTGGGTATGTCCTACTTGTAGGTAGCTTCACTATATTTTCCTTAATCAACATCTTGTTTCTTTGTCTGTCCTTTCTCTTCATTGTGTTTTTGCATTAAACCGAAAGAGGACCAAAAGAAAACAAGATCAAATTACCTTAGCTTTGTATTCATGCTATTAATTAACTTCACTAAATACTGCCCTCAAATTCTCGTTTTCGCATTGCATGCTTGAAATGAAAGAAAATATCTGAATAAAGAGGAGACATGACGTGTCGTATGGTTAATGTTTTACCATCTCTGAATTTATTGTTTACCCTCTTCATTAAAAACAAAGACAAGCTACAGAGTGTTTCTTTAATGTGATGTCAAGTTTTCTCTTTATGTGTTGACTCACGAAGTTTCCTTCTGTTTATTCCTATCAAATTAACCAATAAAAATAGAAGTCTTGGTATATATTACTTGAAACTCAACATATTAGAGAGGGTTATTTAAGCAAGTATAAATGATCCTTCATCAATGAAGAAGAAGGAATGTCCAAAGGTAAAGGTAGGAGAAAAAGAAGGAACATTCCCTAATTCTCTATCTCTAGCCATTACCTAAGGTGGAATTATTTATCTTGAATGTAACATAAAATGCTTATTTGAACTTTTAAGAACTGTTCACTCAACTACTCTTAATCTTTGTTATTTTGAATCTAGATTAATTCAAAAGACACTAAGGAATTCAAAATTATATTTTCACTCCTATAACCATTTTTTATTTTTTTTATCCTAATATTGCCTTTTAAGAAAAATAATTGATTTAGAAAAATAATTTTTAATTAATTTAAGACAATTAGAAATGTAAGTCACAGTAGAATATATGTATTTGCAATAAATAGATAAATTATTACATGTGTCAGATATTTAAATTATAAAAATATAATTTAAAATTATGCATGTATTGTTCTCCATTCTAATTTTCTCCTGTTATATAATATTTTGTAAGTTATTTTCTTATAATAGAAATAATAGTTGCAGAAAAAAACTATAGATCATTAATGCACAAAACAGTAACAGATATATATGGTATGATGGTACAGTAAAAAAAAAAAGCTATATGGGTTGAATAAAACTAATTCAGTATTTTTTATTTTCAACACAGTAACCAACTAAATATATGAGGTTATCTTTTATAGACAAGTCTTACTGTTAATAAAAATATTTCAAATTTAAGTAAATGTTTCCGTGAATGAAATTATTATTATGTTATTTTTATTAAATTTAATGTGACAATACTTTTCATCAACCAAATAAATTTTAATTAATTATGATGGAAAGTGCTAACGTGACGAGAAGGGTCAAATAAAAATACCAAACTAATATTTATTTAAGCCAATTGATAATTTATTTTAAGTACATAACCATGTTTTAAATTGTAGTATAAAACATAAAATATAAAAAAAATTGTTGAGATGATCAATAAATTATAAGAGTACTGAAAAACTTAAAAAATATTGACAAGGAAAAAATTTATCATATTTAAAAATTAAAAATTAATTATACATTTTTTTTTCAATATCATATAATTAATGAGGCATAGATGATTAATAAGTTTAAGAATATTGCTGATAATGACTTCTATGACTAAAAAACAATAATATTTTAGAGAACGAGGGAATGCGAATCCATTAATAAATAACCCTTCATAGAAGAAATTAAATTTAGATTGTTCCGCTTTAAGGAAACTTCTTCTTCATTTTACCCAACTTCTAAGCAAAAGCAATTTCCCATTTGTATGTCAAAGTCAAGCCACCAATAATCACCAAAATAAAAATAATAATAATAATAATAATAATAATAAAAATAAATAATAATATAACAACATAATAATAAAAATAAATAAATAAATTAAGGAAGCAAAAGAAAAGACAAAAACGACACTATAAACAAATAAAACGAGAGCGTTTGGACGCAGACGGTAGCAAGGAAAACCACCGTACGCGAAAAGCAATAGAATTCAGAGAGTCTCTTCTTCTGTCTCTGCGATTTGATTATTTCAATCTTCAATATCTGTATATCAGCAAAGTTCAAATTTCTAATATTTCGCGTATTGGTTTCTTCTTGTTCCTATCTTTGTTTCCGATCGATCCAATTCTCATCCCATGGCTACGATCGGACACAACAACCTCAATGCTAAATTGGTGGGTCCATCCACTCCTTTTCGATTTCCTTTGTTTCTGTCTCGAAATTTTGATTCGGATGATTTCCTCTTTTCCTTTCATCAGGTTCTTCTCGGGGACATGGGTGCTGGGAAATCCAGTCTCGTTTTGCGCTTTGTCAAGGGTCAATTTCTTGAATTTCAGGTTGTTTTTCCAACTTTTTATTTGATTCTTCTATTTTGATTGGGAGATTCTCCAAATTTAAAGGGTCTCCTTGGTTTATGTGCTGAAATGTTATATTTGGGTTTGTTCTGAATGATGATATTGACAAAACTTTAAGTTTTTCGTTGGGTATTGCTTGTGTTTAACTAATTCATGTTGATTCCTTATGAAATTGGCGGTTGGTCTCAAAGGGTACCACCTGATTTGATCATGGAAGTTATGATGGTAGTGATCATTTAGCGTTGGTTCGTATTACTGTGGGTCTTAATAAATAGTTTTGGTGTGGTGTGGGAAAGAGGATTTTTCTTCTGTTTGTAGTGGTGTGATGATGGTTTGAGGTTTTGACTTTTGAGAGAAGTTGTTTTTGTGTGTGATGAGTCTTATAGGTAGGGAAACATGGAGATTGTGTTGCTGAAATTATGTGTTTTTTGTGGTAACAGGAATCAACAATAGGGGCAGCATTCTTTTCGCAGACACTGGCAGTAAATGATGCAACGGTGAAGTTTGAGATTTGGGACACGGCAGGACAAGAGAGGTACCATAGCTTAGCTCCCATGTATTACAGAGGCGCTGCTGCTGCTATCATTGTCTACGACATCACTAGCTTGGTATGATATCTTTGCCTTTGAATATCTCTGAATACCTATTTAAATTGGCAATATCTGGTGCACATTTACCGCAATACTAAATAGCATGCTATAATAGAGTGGCCATGGTTTCTTATGTGATTCAAATACTGGAGTGATTTTTAATGGTGGCTGTTTTCTGTCTGTTATTGTGGTGTTCCTCGATATCAGTTCTAAAAACCAAGTTTTACCTCTGAAATGTTATTGTTTCAGTTTTTTTGGATAAAATATTCCACCAAAACTTACCTTTGTTTTGGTTCTGATCCTTCACACTTTTCCAGACTATTTTTCTTTCCTGTTCTCTGTTCTTTCTTCTTCCCTTAGACTTCGTAGTTCACATGTTGTTGATTTTTATCTTATTACTTATGTTCTTTTGCTATTAATATCACCATCATCTTTTATTTTTTTGACTTCATTACTATGTTTATATTGCTCATAGATTTATGGTGATTGTGTATGTAACTTGTGACTTATTATTTTTCATATTTTTAAATTTTGGAGTTTGTTTTGTTTTTTGAGTATTTATGTGTTACACTATAAACTGTTATTTTCTACTAAAATATTTAAAACAGTGGTCATCCTTCTCCATTCTAGCATTTCCAAGGTTGACCGCCATGTAGCACTATCCTAGATTGATAACTAGGATATCCGCTATTTTTTGATTAATTTGATGCATCTGTTTCTTTCTTGTAACTGAACACTTTATATAAAATATGTAAAATTATTGGTTTTGCTGGATAATGAAAAAATTGTAGCCCGCATGTCCTGGCTGACTGGTCTCAATTTTTATTTGTTCTGTTGAACTATGTGCATAAGCAAGTGCTTCTTTTGCCTCATTTCATATGTCTAATGAATATATTTCTTGACTGATGTTAAACTGACTGTCTTCAGTGATTTGCCTAATTTCATCACATTGTTGTGTTTACATCAAAAGCATTTTTAATGAAATAGAATTTACGTATTGTGTGGATTATACATTAAAGTGGAAATAGGGAATTGTGTATTGTGTCATGAACACTCCTTTTTATAGATTTGTGTTCATTTCCTACTTTTAAGATATTATACAATCTCGTTAGGGGATAAATGATCGGTCTTTTTTAACCAAAAACTTTTGCACAAGATGTTCCCTAGCAATTCTTGATGCACTGGTATACTTACTCTACTCCATGCTACCACTTCTTCAAACTAATGACTGGGAAATAAGTTCAGTTAAAAGAGTTTGTTAATGACCAACTTCCTCCAAAACATGAGTTCATGAATGTTTTTATATTTGATACATCCGTCACTAAAGTGTCTTCTTGGCTTGAAATGTAATCAATGCTTCCATATTTTACTGAATTCATCTTTTTAATATGAAAGGACTGGGGTAGTAAAGATCAAACTCCTGATCACGTATCCTGGGTTTGGTTACGTGGTGGATTCTGAAAAAGTTACCTAAATATGTGAATATTTGGCCGCTGGACAATGCTGCTTCAACATCAACAGGGAAATTTTTTCTATTTTGTTTGACCCACCTGACATCCAACTCATAATTATTCAAGGGAGCTCCGACTTCATGCCAAAACTTGACTCTCCAAGAATCTTTAGTTGTTAGACGAAGGACGATGAATGAATTTTACATATAACAAAATTCATTAACGCCTTGTGTAATTTGGCAAAGTATATGTATTTGTAGGGTGTGGTTGTGTATGAGGATCATTGATTGGACATTGGCGCAAAACATAATTGATCAAAATTGCATTATGAATGTGTTTAATGTTCCCAAATTTGTATAAAATAGATCAAATTTCATAGCAGGCTTCTTTCATTTGATTCATAGATGCTTTTGTGTTTTGGTGGGGCTGAAACTCTGCGTTTAATGTAATTATTTAATGAACTGTAATATGATTTATTCATTCTTCCTTTTACAGGACTCTTTTACTCGAGCTAAGAAGTGGGTCCAAGAGCTTCAAAAGCAAGGTATTTTTGCTATTTTAAAGTTTTAATTACTTTTCTTTTTCTTGAAGTCAAATAAAGTTTATAAGTACAAAAGGATATTTAAACTATTTATTAACTGCTTATAAACTTATGGATGAGACCTATTTGTAAATTAATTTTGCCTCAATGTTTCAATGTTCCTTATGTCTTTATTCTTTTGTATAAGGATCTCAACCGTTGGAATTGGCTTATATTAATCATTTAATAAATTTAACTCATGCTTTATAATGGAATGGTGGAGATATGGATTAGTTATACATGATATGGTGTTAGAGTGTGGGCAAAGAACATTTTGTAAAGTTTGGGAGGTTTAATTAGTTTGTCTGACTAGACAACAATTGTTTAATAATTGAAATGAATATTTACTTATACTTCCCAGAAATGACGGAGAGCCATAGTAAAATGGTAAAGCTGCGTCTTAGTGACCGGTTAGTCATGACTCAAATCCAGAAAAAAACATCTTTGCAAGCACAATTGGGAAGGGTGCATACAGTTACTCTCCCTTGTACCTTCACAAAGTGTGGAGTGTCTAACATCTGTTGAGCATGTTAAATATTTTCCAAAATTATTACTAAGACTCATCTATTAAATTCTAGGTCAACTGATAGATAACATGGGTAATGCTTTAGTTGAAAAATAATGCTTTGTTTGAGGGTTCTCTCTGAATTATTAAATTAAACATTGATCTACTTTTGGTTTCCTCAAGGAATACTGTCTGTTGTAGTTGTAGTCTCATATCTAAATTCACGACTTATGCTCTCTGTTTATTATTATTATTATTTTTTTTTGTTACAGGAAATCCTAATATGGTCATGGCTCTGGCTGGTAACAAAGCTGATTTGGAAGATAAGAGGAAAGTGACAGCTGAAGTAAGTAAAATTGTTTTCTAATAGTCCTTTTATTTATATAATCTCCAACATGTGACTGCAATGCTTTTGAATCTTCAATGAGGTATTCTAGAGGAAAGTGAATCTTTCTAAAACATGAAGTTGGGGGATAAAAGTATCCGAAAGTATTTTTAATGTGAATCCATCTTTACAGAGGTGCAAATTCTAGGAACTGTCTGTGCTTTGAACGCTGTACCCGTTGTGATTTAGTTTTATTTCACAGGGTAGTTGTACATCTTGCTAATTTTCCACCGTAGTAAAATTTCGATTTTGATACAAAAAAAGCTATAATGTTTTAGTTTACGTTTGCAGCATGTTTGGATTCATCTCTTGTGATTGTTAGCTTGCATATGTTTGTCTAGTTTCATTTTTATAATATGCTGTAATGACATTTCTTGTTCCTACCATTTTATTGGTTGACACGTTGATATTGCAGGAAGCACGTGTATACGCAGAAGAAAATGGTTTGTTTTTCATGGAGACCTCTGCCAAAACTGCATCCAACGTTAATGATATATTCTATGAAATAGGTCTGATTCCATTGTTTATGTTTTGATTGAATGGTTTGGAAGAAAGTTAAGAGTAGATAGCTTAAAGATTTGGTTTTTTGTGAACAGCAAAGAGGTTACCAAGGGCCCAGCCAGCTCAGAACCCAACAGGGATGGTTCTTGTTGATAGACCCGCAGAAGGAACTAGGGCTCCATCATGTTGTTCATAGATGTTTCAGCTGTATTTGCATCCCCCAACCTTTTTTAATTAATCATGTTTTCTGTGGTTTGTACGTACTACACACTTTGATGTCACTGTTATATGGAGCTCCCACAAGTGTACGGGCCGCAATTACAAAACAACTTCATGCTGCAAAATATATCTTTTGTATGTGTTCTTTGCGCCCCATGATTTGTTTGCTTATATCAGTTCAAAAGCCATGAATGTTAAGCTTTATTCCTAAGTTTCTATATTCTATAGACAACACTAGTGATTCTTTTCATCCTTAGTTTTAGTTCTCTGTCACACTTTTTATACTTTTCCCTTGCTCACCTTCATTCATAACGTAATTAATAAGGTCTGTATACATTAAGTAACAAATCATAGTTAATTAAACTGAAAGTGATTTCTTTAATATTATCCATGTAACTTTGAGATCTTTCTAGAGGTGAAAATTATGATTGTATCTATCTATCTATATATATATATATATATATATATATATATATATATATATATATATATATATAAAATAGGGTTAGTTATGCTTTTAATCAAAGAACTTTACGCGAAATTAAAAAATGGTTTTTTCAAAATTTTAATACCTTTTGGTTTCTAAATTTAATATATAATAGATATAGTTTTCTTAATCTAATTATATTAAATTTAAAATAAAATAAAATCTGTGAAGTGACTGTTTTTCACTTGTCAAAGGATGACCTCTAGTGAAAACTTTAATATCCAGACAACTTTTTAAATAAGGCTTATTAACATTTTATTTGGCTTTCTTCATGTCTACTTTAGTAGCCACTCCCTCTCCTTAGTGTAATCATGATTCATTGTTTCTCTTTTTAATTAGGATATTATATGAATGATTAAGCATAAAATGTAATTCCTGTGATATTTTTAATAAATTAGGAAGATGAAAAGCTTGTGCAAGAATGGAAAGTCTTGGCCCCTTATTGAATGTGAAGTAGCCTTTTGAAATAAAAACACAAACTGACCAAAAACTATAATGGAAATTATTTTATTATTATTATTATTATTTTTTAATATAAAAATATAAGAAACCGTCTAAAATTTTTACGTTAAAACCTTTTTTAATATTTAACTTAACTTAAATAAAATAAAATAAATCCAATTTTTTATTTTTTAATTAAAATTTTATATTTTTATATTTTTGTTTTGAGTTTTTATTTTTTGACTCCTATTTTCAAAAATTATTTAAACACCTATATTATTGTTATGTTTTTTTTTTTAAACAAAGATTAAAGAAATTTTTTAATTAATTTTATTTTACTATATTTTAATTTTATTTTTTTATCCAATAATTGTTCCTATATAATGCATGTTGATTTTTTGGTGTTGAAGAAGTTGAAGCTAAGATATGTAGCCATAAACTCACAAATTAGGAGTCAAACTTAAAAAAAAGAAACTAAAGTTGCGAAATGACAAGTGTATTTATATTCCAAAAACTTTAAGGAAACATATGTGCTTAATATCTTTATAAAACATCTTCAGCAACACATTCATGGATTCAAACTAGAGAATATTTAATGGATCCCAAACACGTTCCACTATGACAGGACAAAAATTATTTATACCACAATTGTTGGAAATCACTCAAAAAAAAAAACCTTCAAGTAGAAACACACTCATCAATAAAAATAGAAAAATATAAACAAAAATACATAAAAAAATTGATATGATTTAGCACTTCAAGGTTTTCATTTACAAATACTCAATAAAAAGTATTATCATTTAAGTATAATTTTGTATAGATCAAAACTGTAAACCCTTCCCTCAAAAGACATATTGAGTTGTTGTGATAATTTCAAAAACAATTCTTTATTTTTATAATACATTTTTTGCATCTATCTCCTCATATTACTAAATGTTGGACTTTAATGAATACACTCACTTGAAAACTAACATATCTATATAAATAAGAACTTTTAATTAAAATATATTGTACTCAATTATAATTTTTTTTTCTAACTCAATTTAGATTACTGCTATTACTTGTCTCGTAATTTATTATTATATTCATATTCGTTGGAGATCAAATTTGTAAAACCCCATTTTCTATGTTAAAGAGTTGGGTCAGCTTTGGTAAAAAGAGTCCAAGGGCAGTCCATCTTGTTTTCCATGATCCCTTCAGCTTTTCACGTGCTTCCCATTCTGTCTTATTCACCCAAAACAGTTCACTCACCTTCTCCCTTTTCTGAAACAGGAGCTACGCTAAAGCACTGCGAAACTCCCCTTCGAGCTAGTCGAAAGCTCCCTCCACGTAAGTTGAACACTCAAACTTCGTGTTTTCACGTCCTTTTCATTTTGGCAGTGTTAGCTCAACTTCAGGGTCGCCCTTAGAGCCTCATTTTGTGTATCTTTGTTTATGTTTTCAGCTCCTTTCCTAATGCTCCTTCCTCTGAGGGTTCCTTAAGTTAACATCTGTCTAGGTAAGGGAAGCTAGGACTTTAAAACCCTTTTTATATTTTTAGTGTCTTGCATGTTTTTTTTTTGTTTTGAATTGTGATTGAAATGTTGGTTTGATGTTCATGGTTGTGTTTTTTTATTTTTTGTTTGGGATTTTGGGCTTTTGCATGTTGAAACTAGTGAAAATTTGCTATTCTAGCTTAAGCGATCAGTCTAGCTTAAACGAGAATTTATAGTTTAAGTGATATCAGTCTAGCTTAAGCGAGAATATATAGATTAAGCGATATCAGTCTAGCTTAAGCGAGACCAATTTAGCTTAAGCGAGACCAATCTAGCTTAAGCGATATCAATCTAGCTTAAACGAGATCAATCTAGCTTAAGCGAGAATTGTTGCAGAATTTTAATTCCTTATTTTAACTTGAGTTAATGTTAAAAATATGATTTATGAAGCTATGCATGAATGATGTGGCATTTTTTAACATGTACTTGATGAGTTTAGCTTGGGATGATAATTTTTCTGAGATAACATGTGGAATGTTGATGATAAAAGAGTTTCAAGGAAAATTCTTGGTGATGGTTTGGTTAGTGTATGTCTTGATATAGGAGATGTTTAGATAAAAGAAGGTATTCTAAACTTTGATAACCGTTCACACTCATACAGAGTATAATAAATTATGGTGAGAGTGGCAGGAGATCCTAGTCTTGGGACATGTTTGGGCCCAAAACATAATGGGATTAACTTTGTGTGTGGTTGGTTGATGACCACTTGTGTCTAGGCTATGTAGAGTTTAGAAACCAGCACATGTGTATACTTCCTTTAGAATTATATATCAAACACACAATCCAGATAATTGAGTTTGAGGGTTTTTCATTTTTTGCCTTCGCCTACCTTGTATACTTACTTAAATGCCTGTTTAAAAAATCACTTGTATACATATATGATGAAAATTATTTTTATCTCTAGTTCTAGTTTACCTTTTCTCTCTGTGTTTGTGTTCTGTTTGATTTTTTTTTTGCGGTGATCATTAAATCTTTGGTGTGAGCAGATGTGGAAGTTCTTGGTGATCGTGCAGGGGTGGTGATGCTACTACGTAGTTTATGTGTTTAGTTATTGTTATACATTTTTTTTGGCATCTTTTGGAGTATTGTTGCCTTTGTAATTCCTTATTCTGTGAGCAATCTTTTGCTAAATTGTTGCTCTTTTTAGTTCTGTTGTTGACATTTTGTTTTGTGCCTTTTAAGTATATCACAGATAACTGTAAAATGTTAATTCTGGTATGCGTTATCAGTGCTCTATTTTTTTTTATATACAATAAACATGCACGTTTTATTTATTAAAATGATTCTATTAAATTGGGACGTTATAAAATTAACTTAAAAATAAATTAGAGGGTGTAAATATAAACTGATTTTATAAAATTAAACTGTTTAAAATCTTTTTTAATATATGATAGTGGTTATTATTATCTTAAAAGTAAATAACATTTAAACTAAAACCATATTTTCTTTATCAGCTAGTTTTTACTTGAAAAAAATTATAAACATTTCGATTTTACCCATTCTTCAATCTTATTTTATTTTATCTATATCAAGATTGAATCATACTTAGAAGACATGTTAAAATAATCTTTCATCCATTCCAAGAAAAGCAGTTAGTATTAAAAGAATGATTCACAATAATCAAATGCATTTATAACGTTCACAGAAAATAATCAACACTATTGTCTATATTCACACTCATAACGAAACCAACATGTGAATCATCTGACACGAATTTCATCAAAAAGTTTTGGGTATGGTTGTCACCACATAAAGAAATTCAGGGTCTCTTTTTCTATGAATAAGTCAAGAATTTATCAAAAACAAATCAAAATTAAGTGAACATGTGATCATTCATTCTCCAAGCTTTTCTATATTTATTATCTGCCTGAAATCTTCTTTTGCTCCTTCATTATGCCGTGACCTTTTCAAGTTAGAAGATTGACCTACTCAGTTTTCTTATTTTTAACTTACATAGAAATTCATTTTAATTAACAAGATATTTGTGAAAAAAAAAAGTCAAACATATTCTTCAAAAATAATGAGGAGTTGGTTGACTTGAAGGAGAAAGTGTGATTAGTTACTATGCACAAATACATAAAATTGTTGTGTATAATGACTTGAATTTGTTTGATACGTAAAAAAGAAGTTTGTGTTGTCTATAACTTATGATCTTTCCTTGGTAAGATTTGAGGAGAAAGTAATATAAAATTATTCAATAAAATTTAATAAATTTAATTGAATAGCACTACCGAAAAATGTTGACTACAATTACTGACAAAAGAGCGAATAGTTAGTTTTGTCACTAAATTAATGATAAATTGAATTATTTTCTGAAATTAATGATATGGTAAAATAGCCCTTGAAATTTGAAAGTACTACTATTATCAATTTAATATTATAACTGTGATAATCATTTTATATTTTTGGAAATTATAAATCTTAACTGATCAAATCTATACTTTTATCACTCTGTTTAATATGATGTCATAACTCACAACAGAATCTTGTTGTACCAAAAAGTTTTGAAATTGATACCAACCCCACTGTATTAAGTAAAGATACTCTTGGATAAGGCATTTGGTACATAATTGACTTCAGTTCAGAACATTTTTTTTCTTTGAACTTAAAAATTACAAAGAAGAAAAATTAATTCTTCCAAAAGTCTGACATAGTTAGAAAAAAGAAGAGAGTAGATCTGTCACACCGTCCAAACAAGGTGGAAAGTGGTTCGAACATGAAACTGCAGTAAACTTAAACCTCGAATTCTCGAAGCCATAACCATTTAGATACAAGCAGAACAGAACATCGTAGTATATGTACACACGATATCCATTTTTTCTTTTCTTCCAAACAGACAAAACAAAAAGACCTAAACTTAATTCAAAGACGAGACATAGCCAAAAGTTGCTGGTTATTACTATACCCTCCAATGCTATTTTGACCCACTTGGTTACTACTCTTCTTCTTGCTCTGCACATTCTCTGACACCACAAAACTCTTAGCCATCACCCTCAATTCAAACTTCTGAATCTTCCCAGTTGAAGTCTTCGGCAGCTCCTCCATGAACTTCACCACCTTAGGGACCATAAAGTGTGGCAAATTCTTTCTGCAATACCCAATCATCTCTGATTCAGTGACCTCATTTTTCGGTGAGTTTTTCTTGAGTGCCACAAAAGCACAAGGGCTTTCACCCCACCTTGGATGTGGCATTGCCACCACTGCAGCCTCCAAAACCCTTGGATGTTTATACAAAAGAGACTCAACTTCCACACTAGAAATATTCTCCCCTCCTGAAATTATCACATCCTTAGACCTATCTTTGATCTCCAAATACCCATCATGGTGTATAACTCCAACATCACCAGTTCTAAACCACCCTTTCCCAAAAGCCTTTGAACTTGCTTCATCATCTTTGTAATACCCCATCATTATCCCACTCCCCTTCAACACAATCTCCCCCATTGTTTTCCCATCTTTCGGCACACTCTCCATTGTCTCAAGATTCTTCACATCAACATCAGCCATGGTCAACACACTCACCCCTTGTCGTGCCTTCAGCTGAGCCTGCTCCTGCTGCGGCAACATGTTCCACTTTTTCTGCCACTCACACACCAGTGCTGGCCCTGTGGCCTCCGTCAACCCGTATGCATGCGTGACATGAAATCCAAGGGACTCTATTTGTTCAAGCAGTGATGCCGGTGGTGGTGCCCCCCCAGTGAGAATCTCAACCGGGGGCTTCCCTTTCAGCCTGATCTCACGCCTCTCACTTGCTTTTGCCTCGATCAGTATGTTGAACACAATCGGCGCACAGCACATGTGTGTCACGTTGTGAAGTATGATGTTTCTGTATATGTCACGTGCGGCTGTGGTTCGAAGACACACGTTTGTCCCCCCACGTGCTGCCACACCCCAGGTGAAGGTCCACCCGTTGCAATGGAACATAGGTAGTGTCCAAAGGTAGACAGGTTCACTACCCATTTCCCATCCCAATATCAGGCTCAGGGTGCTTAGATATGCTCCTCTGTGGCTGTATACCACACCCTTTGGCTCCGAGGTTGTCCCTGATGTGTAGTTCAACGCTATTGGAGTCCACTCGTCTTGGATTATCTCGGGAACATAGTTTGGATTACCATGATGAACCATTTGCTCATATTCTAGCTCACCCAGACGGATCCCGGTGGGGGAGTTTATGTCATCAATCACAATGACCAGTGGGAGAGAAAATGCTCTGTGCTGTTGATTTGTTGGTATGGCAGCACTGTTTCCTTTTTGTTCGCTGTTGTTGTCGTCGTCCATGAGCATTCTAAGAGCGTCTCGTGCCTTTGAAACATATTCGTAGTCCACGAAGAAGACTTTGGCTTCAGAGTGACGAAGAATAGTGGCTATGTTCTTGGCATCAAGACGGGTGTTTATGGTGTTCAGCACCGCACCCGCCATAGGCACTGCAAAATGCATCTCATACATTGCTGGGATGTTAGGTGCCAGCACTGATACCTGTTGCATAAAGCAAAAAAAGTTAAATCAATTATCACTGAGTCAATCCTTCAGAGCACTCCGTATATCATGAATCATGTTCAGATAAAAGAAAATATGACAGCTATACTATTCATACTGACACCTCTATTATTGGTCCCCGTTTAATACATTATTTCTCATTCTCTCGTTGAAAAACATATTAGATTGTATCAACCTCTACAACTGTCTTTAATGAAAATCAAAATATTGCATGTCTGTATAAACCAATGCACAAGTTTCTGACACGTAGTTTTACATTGAAGAGTGCATATGCATGAATCATCAACTCTTGTAGCTCAATAAACCTTTGCCTCGATATTTGTATTCTGAAAAGTTCTTCTTCCAACAAAAAAAATACGACAAAACTTGAGCGGTAGTTTTTGAATTTAGTTTATGTTGAGTTTCTCTGGTGGTGTTTACGTGTCTTCGACATATATTATGATGTTTTGATTCAGACAATAGAAAACAATCTAGACTCTTCTGGTTTGATCCTGAGAAAACATTATGTGAAGGTGAAAAAGACAGAAAAGGGTGATAGAAGAATGTGATGACACGGTGTTAACTAATGATTCAACGTTGGAAGCAGAAGAAAAAAGAAAGTTGGTAGACTTACAACATCAGTCATAGCAATGTTGAGAGCTCGGAGAGAGGAAGCAAGACGACGGCAGCGCTCATAAGTCTGTGCCCATGTGAAAGAGGTTCCTTCATGAATCACAGAGACTCTGTTTGCATAACATGCAGAAGCTCTTGACAGAAACGTCAAAGGGGTGAGTGCGCTGAAGTTTGCTTCGCATTTTGGAAGGTTATTCATGTTGAAGGCTATGATGTATGTTGGTGGAGAGATTAGAGAGAGAGAGAAAAGGTTGAGTTGAGGGTTGTTGAGTTTGAGAATGAGAGTGGGGATTCATTTATAAAGGAAAAGTTATGTTGAAGAAGGACATGACTGGGCTAGAAAGTTTGTTAGAAGGCCACGTTATTTGTGAAGGGTTGTTAGGCCCACATCGAGTAAGTGAAAAAGAAGAAGAAGAAGATGCAGTGAAACTTGGGTGTGGAAGATCATGTGTTAGGAAATTGCTTTGATACTCCTTGAATAATTTAAGAGTCTGAACACGCATGTTTTTCAAAATTGACCCTTGTTTTCCTATTCCTGCTTACTCTCTTGCTTTAATTTTCTTTTTCTTCAACTTTATTCTCCAAACATGTTTGAACACTGAATTAAATATTGAAAATAGAATATTTTTAAGAAAAAAATTGGATTGGAATTTTTTGAGAAAGATAGTGTGGCCCACATATTGTCCACTTTGTGAAATGATCCTTGGACATGCTTAACATGGAGTGAGTAATAATAGTGGGTTGTTAATTCCTCTTATTAGTACTAATTAATTGCAATAAGGCAATAATGAATTGTAATCGCAATTTTAAAATTGTGAAGTCACTATCATATGTTTTTATTTTGGACATCAACTAACCATTAATTGTCACATTAGAGATATTTGATGTTCAAGTTACTTGCACAGTTTATTTTGATATTATCCGAATTCAATTATTTTCTGACATGGGTGAACAAAAACAGACTAAAATTGAACAATATGTATTTTTTAATTAAGATTGGGTTTAAATATATTACACAACTAAAAGCCTATGATTAATTTAATTTTACATCAATCTCCTCATATATAATTTTCATTAAAATATAAATGTAAATATATAATTCAATCTTATAAAACTAATTTATAAAAATTTACATTTATTTATATATTATATTATTTATATATTATATTATGAGTTAATTTTATCACTAATCGATTCTAAATTAATTAAAATAAAAGAATAATACGTTTGGATTGTTTAGATAATGGATAGATATTTAAGAAATACATATATAAATACAAAACAAAGATGTGGATCTTATTATTTGTGTTGTATTTAGTTAAATTTAAAATTGCACATCAATATTATATATATTGACATTTAATAAAATATTTTACTATATGAGTTATCCAAATAAAACTCTAAATCTAACTAAACAATAATGTTTGGCATCTACCTTTTGTCATTAATATATAAAATAAAATTAGGATGTGATTTTGGACCAAGCTAAGCTGGCCTATGATATATTAATAATGTCAGCTTGGACACGACCATTTACTCATTTTTACATTTATTTTTTAGCTTTAATTGTTTTTTTTTTATATCAGCGTAAAAAAATCAATTTTTAATTTTTAATTTAATCGTACATTTTTATCACTCCACTGTCACGTTTTACAAATCTTACATTCAAGGTTTTTTCTTTGTTAAATTAGCTTCAAAGTTTTTAATTCAACTCACGTTTTATTTTTTTAGAAAATTATTACGTATTTTAATGTATAATAAGTTCGTGTTTGATTTTCAAAATTAGTATTAAAATGATTAACGTCAAAATGTAAAATTAGTTGAAATTATTTTCTAACATAAAATCATTCATTCAATGATGATAAATCACGTTAATTTTTAAAACATTAATAAAAAAATAATTTATGAATTACATTTAATACAATTTGTCTTTTATCATACAAAATATAATTAATTTAATTGGATTAAAAAAGTACATTCATATATTTTTGGGATAAATATGTTTTTAGTTCTTTTAGTTTCAGTGAATTTTGTAAATGGTCACTTCTCGAAACTTGATCACCGTTTGATCCTTGCGCTTTCAAAACGTTTGTTTTTCGTCCCTATTTCTGAACCATGTTACAAACGTGATTGTGTGGCAAAGGACGTTCCACATCATTACCAGATCTGTTCACACCTGTATTGACATATAATTGACACTCTTAAAAGCATGATTTCCTAGGTTCTCACACTAACTATTCATTACTAAAATGTACATGTCTTCAATATTTAAGATTCAAAAAACATAAACCTTGCATAAAACTTAAGTATCGTAACCATTAGCGGACCTTTGATATGACAAGGGCATGCCCCCCAATTTTTTTATATTTATATTATTTAATATGTATTTTTAAATATTTTTTTTTAATTTAATAATTTTAATATATTTTATATAATTTGATATTTTAAATTTATATATATATATATATATATATATATATATATATTTAAATATTTATATTTTAATTATTTTTTAAAATGAAAATAATTATTTTATTCATATTATCTTTTAAGTAATTAAATTTAACCATTTTTTGGATCTGACTGTTTTTTAAAACTTAATCATTATAAATAAAAATTAAATATAAAAAATATTTTTATTTAATTTTATAATTATAATAATAACAATAATTATAATTTTATTATTTTTTATTATCATAATAAAAGTAAATATAATGTTTTACTAGTTTATATAAAAAATTTGGAATTACTTTTTTGGTTAATATTTTCATTCAAAAATATCAAGTTGGTCCTTCGATCTTTTTTAATCTGAATTTGGTCACGAATTTTGAAAAAATATTGCAATTTGTTTTTTTTTTTCGTTAAATTTTTTGAATCAAATGAAGGTTTTTTCATCATCAAAATTAAAGATAGTTTCTTTTGTTGGTGTAATTGACATAATCATAATGTCAATTTTGATGAAAAATCCTTGTCCTGCTTCAACAAATTAACGAAATAACTAATCAATTTTTAAAAAATCGGAACTAAGTTGAGACTAAAAACAACTAGAACCAACTTGACATTTTTAAAAAAATGGATCAAAAGAGTAATTCAACTAACATTTTGGTACCCCCAAAATATTGGTTAAAGATCCGCCACTGATTGTAACTACACCACCTTCACGTCTACATAAAATCTTCGGTTGTTTTCTCTCTCTTTATATATAAAGAGAGAAAGAGAAAACAACTGAAGATTGTCATACCACAATAAAAAGAAAAACAGTGACGAAATTTTAGGTGAGTTTATTAAAATAAAGACCAATATATATATATATATATATATATATATATATATATATATATATATTTTCCCACATCACCAATCGCTTGCTATCATCCAATTTCCATCAATTTATTAATCTCATTGCAACCACAACCACTTATTACAATTATTGATCTTATTACTATTCATACTCTCACTCTTAACTTCATTATTTTCATAATTAAAGAACTCTACTTCAAACAAAACAAATAGATTTTTAAAAAAATATATTATACTTAATGAAAAATTTGGATACAAGCAATAATTAGATTAATTGAATTCAATGTGTTGCAACATATTATCAAACAGAATAAGTTAAAGTCTTGTTTATTGGTGTCTAGAAAAAGCTTTTATTAAAAATCAGATTAAGATGAATTAGAAGTAACCAATGAATACATGCATCACATGGTGAACCTATTTCGTGTTTGCCCTGACTTTTCCAAGTTTTTCTTCTTCTTAAAATGAGAAGCGGAAGTTTTCTAAAAATAACCTCGTAAAGTCAGTAAAACACTTTTTGATGTCCACAATTTTCTGTCAGTAAATGAGAAGCGAAAGTTTTCTGTCACTCTCTCACTCTGCATGCTTCATGCTTTATTGTTTCTTTCTTATGAATTTACCTTCATGCTTTACTTTCGATTTTCTTTTAGCAAACGTTAGGTGTTAGAGGGAGTTGAATCCACAATTTCTCTCACCATCTCTTCTAAACCTACAAAATCAACCTTATTTCATCAAATTATTAACAGGAGATCAAGTCCACGACTTTTTCTTTCATTTCCTTTCATTTAATTACTAAGTCATCTTATCACTCATTTGAATATATTTTAATTCCAAGTCTCTCAAGTAACATTATTTGAATCAATCACCATATCTCAAATGTAAACAACTACTTTATACTTCATTTATCATTTTAGGTTTTATCTTTAAGGATGTTTTATTCATATAAATAATATTAAATCTTCTTAGTCCACCGAGAGTTACATCCTACATGACTTAGTGGAACACTTAAAAACAACATCAGACGTTTCACTACGAGAAAAAATAATTCATTAACAATCAATTTTAGTGACCAAAAGTTATTAGTTACTATAAGAATCAATTTAGATATTAATTTACAAAATAAAAATTATTAGTTACTAAAATAGTCACTATTATAAATAAAAATTTATAATTGATCTCTAAATTAGTTTCTAAGAGTTAGTTAACAAAGGAAATTGGTCACTAAACATTAGATATCAAGGTTTTTGCTACCAAAAGAACTGGTTTCTAAATTAGTCTGTAACTAATTAATAATCAATTATCATTTTTTATTCATAATAGTGACTATTTTAATAACAAATAATTTTTTATTTTGTAAATTTATATCTAAATTAATCACTATATTGACTAACAATTTTTAGTCACTAACATTAATTATTTTAATGTTATATATATAAAATCAAAATCTCTCACTAGCTATAATCTATATGAAAAAAATATATAAAACCAACAATTTTCTTATAATATTACATCATGGTTTCCTTTCTATTAATATTTTCGGACAGTAGAATGGCTACAACAACTCGATGTTAGTTAGCAATGAAGAAAAAGAAAAAAGAAAAAAAAAAGCATAATGTAAATTATTTTCCACCTTATTCAAACTTTCAAACATTTTCCTTTTGTAGTCATCGTTCCAACCTAAAATCTTTCAAATGTCTTTGGTCTAGTCTTGTTGAATATTATTCATTTTTCTACAATTCAACAATAATAAATTGAATTCAAAAGCTTATATCACAAAATTTCGAGGAAATTGTGTTGGAAGAGAAATAAAAAATAGAGTGGGAGTCTTGAAAATTGATAAATTCCTTAGCTTTTGCTCCAGTCTTGTTGATGCTAGGAAATTGTCGTCGTCGTGTTGTGCATAATGGACACCATCTCAGCAATAACGATGTGAAAAAGTTTGAAAAATAAAAGGCTATTTTGTCTAACCTTTTAAAAAAGGCTTTGAGGATTATCAAATATAATGGTGGTTAAACTTGGACGAAATTTGTTTGTTGTTTCCAAAATCTAGAAGGTGCCAAAGTTTTCCATGGAAATTGGTGTTCAGGCCTTTCTTTTGTTTTTCCAACATCCTGTCGACATTTTTCTTTTATTTATTAATACTAGATAAATAAGGTATAATTAAAATTAGTTTATGGAATTATATATATATATATATATATATATATATATATATATATATATATATATATATATATATATAAAAAAAATATTATATATAAAAAATATTTTTTTTTATTTTTTTTTATATTTTATATTAATTTTATA
>Ga0214543_1004370_pt1 | contig 26891 bp, 14 predicted proteins | sample CNSS2metaG_FD_160094 | JGI IMG/M metagenome (GOLD analysis project Ga0214543, IMG submission 160094) | Root nodule microbial communities from cowpea collected in UCLA plant growth center, Los Angeles, California, USA - CNSS2 | ecosystem: Host-associated > Plants > Roots > Nodule | place: USA... | reverse complement strand
TATAAAAAAATATATATTTTTTTTTATATATATATATATATATATATATATATATATATATATATATATATATATATATTATTGATGATAAACTTTATGTTACTCTTTCATATATATTATTGTTATATTGTTTGGATTCTATTGTCATGAATGCTTATTTTGAAGAAAAAAAATGATGTAAAGAAATTAATTTTTTTTTTAATTAAAAGAAATTATTATTTTTTAATTAAAAATAATAATTTATATATAACAAATATAATTTGACTCCCCTAAAAATTTTGATCAAGTTCCGCCACTGACGGTCACTGTTCATCACTATTAATCATTTAAACCATGTTAGAAAAAAATAATAAAATTAAACAAAATTAACAAAAAAATGGGAACTAAAAAAACAAAATTAGGTATTTTAAACAAATTTATATTATGCTTCCTCAAATATCCAATTTATAATATAGGAGCTATATTCTTTTAATTCATCTTGACAAGCATCTTCCTTTCCGTTTATATGCTTAATGATACTTACAATCAACATCTTAAACTTTTAATACATAATTTCTTTTCCAATCTACTATGTCTAGCTTGATAAATAATATTTAGGAGAATGCTAATCAGTGCCCTTAGGACACTGGTTAAGAAATAATTAATGTGCATTGATATTATCATTTCTACATAGAAAGCTGAAATAATTAAGTACAGTATTTAAAATAATATAAATGCACATAACAAATTTTATAAAGACAAAAATATTCTTTTAGAATTTTTAAAATCTCTACTAAAAAGCAAAAAAAAAAAAATTCAATGAAATATCAAATTAACATTTTAATTATTTTCTTTTTGTAAAAATTTTAGATGTTCAAACAGTACTTTTTTTGTTGATTTTTACGCTACTTTAAACTTTCCTATGTTGTTTTTTTTTGTAAAATTTTCTGATGTTTAACACTATTCTTTTTTGGTTTTTCTGTTAATTTAAAATTTTTTATGTTTAATTATATTTAATTTTTAGCAACATTAAAATATAGTTATTTTATTATTTAATTAATTTTTAAATTTTATTTGTGAACATTAAAAGAATATTAAACACATTTGTATAATATTTATGGGTATTTTTGTCCTTTAAATAAAATAAATGTACATTAATTATTATTAGATCAGATTTTATTTAATACCACACTTATTTATGTATTTTTGTAAGATCCAATGTATATTAATTATCCTTAACCAGTATTATGAGGGTATTTGTTAACAAAACCCTAATATTTATATCGATTTATAAGGTTGAATTTCATCCAAAAAAAAGTGGTCCTACCACTTCTATCATAAATCTATTGATTGTCTATTATATATATATATATATATATATATATATATATATATATATATATATATATATATATATATAAACGAAATATATTGATTGTCTATTCTCTCATAAATATATTTATAACATAAATTTAATCTTTTTTCTCTTTTTCAATAAACGTTCTCCACTAATAACATAATGATACTCTTGAAAAGTGAGAAATACAGCTATAAAAGTTTTTACATTAATGAGCATAGTAAGTGTAGTAAAACCTTTTTTCAATCTTCCCATTATTATCCCAACACACGCCACTAATAGCATAATGATACTCTTGAAAAGTGAGAAATACAGCTATAAAAGTAGGCATGACCAATAGATCGATAGTACTAGCTTTAAAAATAAGTGGAATTAAACTTATTTATTATTATATTTATTATTGTGTTTTTATTATTTTAAAAAAATGTAATAAATGTTTAAATGGGAAGGAGCGCATGTATAGAGATATATGTATGTGTAATCCCGAGACAAAAGTTTTTGCATTAATGACCATAGTAAGTGTAGTAAAAACCTTTTTTCAATCTTCCCCATTATTATCCCAACACACGCCACCTTTGATTTGCACAAAATTAATTAAGGTGCCTCCTCTAAATTTATTCACCCACCTACTCTTGTAAAGTGACATCGTAAGTAAGTCTCCTACGTCTCTTAAAGCTTGTCTGTTTGTGCAAAGGAATCTTTCTGTACAAAACACTGTTCCATGCAGTGGGTACAGATCACGTGAAGCATAAAGACAAATGGGGAAAAACCCTTCATTACTGTGGCTGGAAGACTGGACCCTAGCATGCATGCCTTTTAATTGGTGCTTCTCGATCACCTATTCCACTTCTTCTCTATTTAAGCCTTCCATTCTTCGATACATTTCAAGATGTATCGATGGAGCGGTTTTGGTGAGTGAAGAAAAGGTAAAATCTATGGTAGTATTTTAAAGAAAATTAGTTTTTGTGTGAATTGCCCTAGATTTTGCTCACTCTTCATTGCATTCTTCAAAACCGGCATTGTATGTCATGGTTTTAACCGTTCTAAAATACAACAGCTTTTCCATTGCTTAAGGTTTTTCTTTTTGTTGTTAAAAGTTTTGATAGATGTTTTATTTTGACTTTGATGCAGTTAGAAGGGGAAGTTGAGTGAAAACTAGTCTTTGAAGGTGGTTAGAAGTTTGAACTGCATGCAGCATGAAGAAAGGTTTTGTTTACTGTTATTCATTGAGACTTGCTTGGATGAGGTAAAGATGTTTCTAGATTTTGATATTCTGATACTAAAATGAGTTTATTTTGATCTTCTAATACTAGAATGTTTTAAGAGGGTATACATATGTGCAGGGCCCGTACTTGATGCTGGTGAAGATGCATCAAGAGTCCTAAAAGGATTATGAACAAAAGGTAATATCTATGCTTTTTTTTTAGAAAAGAATTAGTTTTTTTTGGGGAAATTAAAAAAATATTGTGGTAAATACTATTTGTTTTTCTTTACTTGTCTTCTTTAAGAAGTTGATATATAGGTTTAATTGGTAAAAAAAAGAAACATTGTCGAAAGAAAAATTGGCTCATAACATGAAGTAGTGAAACTCTACTGACAAAAACATGAGAGGAAGAATTCTTTGACTTACAGGAGAACCATCAACACTGATACGATATTTGGCATCATTTGTGCGGTAAAGAGTTTGTAAAAACTAAAAAGGAATTTTGTTAACATGAGTTTGAAAAAAGAAATGTAATTATGATTTTATTAACAAACTTCTTCAGCGATAAGTGATCACTTGTGATTCTTAGGTTAATATAAGTATGCGCTTTGTCTTTTGTATCGAGTGATCTTGCTTAATATAAAAGACATGACGCTTATTTATGTAATCAACCTATTTTGTAACACATTTGATAACTTACAGTAGAAGGAGGTTCTTAATCGTTGCATAATTATATTGTTTTTTCTCTAAAACATGTTATGTATTCTCATGATAAGTGTAATTCTACTTTTTAGTTTTCATGGATTTCTTATCGCAGAAATGATGTTAAGACATTTTTATCAGTGTTGATGTTTCTCCTATAAGTGGGAAGATTGTTCCTTCCGTATGTTTCTGTCATACATAGTTAATCATGTTATGTGACATTTTGGAGTTTGCCAATGTATTCACATTGATCTATTAAACTTTATTGGTTTCGCACAGAAGGCAAGAGAAGACTATACATACTTAGATCAATATAACTCTTTAAAGGAAATGCTATCAAAACTGTATAATACATGCAACGGTATATTCAACAAGCCTATATTAAAATGACTACAAAACAATATCAAAAGATAATTAAGATTTGATTTAATTAATAATTTAGTTTTTATATTTAGTCTGATTTAATTAGTAATTTTATTGTTATATTTAAGTCTGTAATTAATTTTGATTTTTTATATATTTTTTATTTAATTGAGTTTTTATATTTTTATTTTAATCTATTGAGTTTATATAATTTTGTAAAAATCAAATTGAGTTATCTTATAAAAATAGTGATAGTATCAATTTAACAAAATATACAAAATTGGGTCTTCTATAAAAAAAACAAAGGACTTAATTGAATTTTATTTAAAAAATAAAAACTGAATTGTGTCAAAAACTATATAGTATAAAGATGAAATTATTAATTAAAATAAAAATAATTTTAATATCGGTTGGTAATATGCAAAATTATTTTTGTTTTAATGAAACTGAAAAGAAAGCCTTCATTTATCTAACAAAAATGTACAAAAATAGTTAGCACAAAAAGTACTAAAAAAATGTATATAATGCTAGCTAGTTATAATTATACTTACATTCTTAGTATATAAGTCAACACCAGTGGTATTACCATCCACAATTTGTCTCTACTCATATTTAATAAATTACTTTAAACTCTTTACCATATACAACATATAAAATGAGTGAAGATATACACCTACATATACTTTTCCTCTTGTGAAAAATTTCTCATTAGTGAATATTTGCATTTTGCTTAACTCTAAACCAGCTAAATGCACAATGTTTTTTAGTAGAACACAATGCATGATGCATTACATGTTTCTTTTTATTTTTTTCACAAGATGAATTGATTGTAAGTTTATCTTCACTCATTTTATATCCTATATTTGCTACGGTAAAGTCTACTGTAATTTATCAAGTATGAGTAATAACATAAAGTATAGATGGTAGTGCCGGTGGTGTTGATAATACTAACTTTAGTACCATGAATATAAGTATAATTCTACACAGGTACATTATATTCATTTTTTTAGTATTTTTATGTTAGTAGTATGTCTAATTTAAATCTATAAAATTAATTTGTAAAATAATTTATATTTATTCATATATTTTCTAAACTATGGAATCCTAGCAACATTTATGCTGCCAATTCTTTTAAAAGGTATTTTATATAAAATATTTTTTATAACAAATTTTATAAGAAATAATTACAAATTTTATAATTTTGTAAGAAATAATTTTTCGTGAAAGAATTACCTATCAATTAAAATTCTTAAAAAAAATAGTAGGAAAAAGTTTTTTTACAAAATTTTTTAACAAAATTTCAAAAAAAAATTCTTTATAATATGAGAATTTTTAATAATAGTAATGATATTTTGACAAACAAAATTTTAACAAAGTGTGACAAACTATTTTTTTAGATAAAAATAATACTATTTTATTACTTTATTTTTATTAAAAAATAAAAAAAATAATCTATTTAATTTTATTTATAGAAATTTTGTCAAATTTGTCAAAAAAAATTATTTTTAACATTTTTTTACAAATTTGATAATGTTTCTATAAATATAATTAAATAAATAGATTAACTTTTATTTTTTTTAATAAAAATAGATAATAAAGTAGTATTTTTTATTTAAAAATATAGTTTGTCAAACTTTTAAAATTTTGTTTGTCAAAATTACCCAACTATGGGTTGGACATGATTTGAAGGTAAGGGGGAGAATAATAGAGATTATAAGTGAGATTATCCGTAAGAGAAAGGAAGTATATATAAATATGATGCAAAATAATTTCTGTTTTGGTTTATTCTGAAAGCAAACTTGGATCTTGTATATCTTGGCAGATAATTTTGGAAAGCCTTAGATGTTTGATGTGGTATATCAGAATATTCTTTTTCTTTTACACATACATCTATGGGAATTTTAATTCTCAAAACATTTTACTATTTCCTACGTGGTTGCTAAACTCATCTTTCGTGCATTTAACGATATCTTATACCCAAGTATGCCATTGTTAATATTGAAAAAAAAGAGATAAATAAAACTTTACAAAACATTCCTCTTACTAGAATAAAATACAAAACATTCTAAACAAGAATATGATCTCACGTCCAACAGATTTTCTCTAGGCTCAGTTCCTCATCTTGACACTCCAGCTCTTCAAATCTTATTCGTTTTAGGTTTTCTTCTTACGAGGGTTTGTTCCATGGTTTAACACTGTTTTTGGTGATGAGTTGTGATAGACAATACCTTTTCTGTAGTAGATTCCAGAGGAGGGTTATATGATTGTCAAATTTGTATACTTCATATATATATATATATATATATATATATATATATATATATATATATATATATATATATATATATATATGGTTAAGTATGTTTTTAGTCTCCAAACTTTGACTCAAAATTGGAATTCGTTCTTGTCTGAAACTTCGATATATTTTGGTCTCTAAACTTTAGAAATGAATAAATATAGTCCTGTTAACCCAATTATATTAATTGTTTTTTACGTGTTGAACGTTTTTTATGTTAGTATTGAAGTTGTTTACACTGTTTGACACATTACTAGTTCAATATATACTGAGAAATGCGTTCAACACCTGAGAAAAAAGTTAACGTAATTGAGTTAAAAGGACTATATTCATTCATTTTTAAAGTTTAGGGACCAAAATATATTAAGTATTAGACATGAACTAATTTTAATTTTGAATCAAAGTTCAGAGACTAAAAACATATTTAACTATATATATATATATTTTCATTATTTTATTAATAAATATATATATATATATATATATATATATATATATATATATATATATATATAACAATGAAATTGATATTATGTCAGATATATCCTTTTGTTCGATTAATTAAAATAAACCATGATTTAATATCTCATGCATGAAATCAACTTCGAGATTGTAAGCATATGATTAGAATCTAGTAAATGCACGACCTGTATAAAAGTTGTTTTTTGTGTTATTTTTGTTCGATCATATTTTTTTATTAGTTGATTTTTGTTTACTCTTTTTGTTTTTAACTCGCTGTACTCGTTTCTAATCTTTCCTGAGAATGATGTGGGTTAGAGAATTCATATTAACATTCACTTTTCACACAATGCACATTAACTTTTTTAATGAATTCATACTTACATCTCACAATTTAGCATTAATACAACCAATTCAAATGAAAGTATACCTCATAATACACTCACATTACATCCCCTTCATCGATATGTAGTAATACTACGTTGACATTACATTATAATAATGCATATGTCAAGGAAACTAAATTATAACACTATTTTAAGAGTACTAAGAAATATTACATTTGACTCAAACATTATCCTAAATCGTTGCACAAATTGAGCTTGCTCTGGCTGGGTGGTTGTGTGGAATAGAGAAATCAAACATTCTAAGTTATTAACCTAGGGACGAGATAGAGGAATTATCCTAAGATGTAAACCTATGGAAGAGTAGAGGAATAAGACATCTTAGATCGTAGGGTTGTTGAGGTTGTCAGCTATCGGAAGGGGTAGAGGTTGTTGGTTGGGATTGCGAGTTAAAAGGAATATTGCGAAGTCCAACGACAAGACGACCATGCATGGCTCTGTGCACGTCACATCTATATTGGCCGGCCAAGATGACTTTACCATCTATTCCTCACATCCTAGGCATGCTTCCTGCAAAAGGAACACAAAATTTATGTTTGCAATAAATTTCTTTATTTACAAATTCAATATAACAAATGCAAATAAATATAACATCGACCTAAATCATCCATATTGTTAACATCTTAGTTTTGTTGTCATCTTCATCCTCTTTCTAGGAATCATGTACATGTTCATTATTATCCTCCATTATTTTGATACATCATTAGTTATTAATTCAAGAGTTGAGAGTCAACTAAGTCTTGTAATCGTTCAATTATTGTAGCTTGACAATTATCTACTTTAAAATTATTGTTTTGCTTTATAGTTAATGCTATGCACCAACCTCGAAAAGTTGTATATGTTGCGGGATAAGGGACACTGTACACTTGTCTAACTTCTTTTTGTGGAAGAATGAATGGATCGTATAACATATTCTGCATTCATGTTGATTTCTACAATGTTATGTTGTGAATGAATCCTAGTAAACTTTTTTTGTGTGGGATCTAACCATCTACAATAGAAGAGAGAAAATTTCTTACTTAGCCCTTCATATTCCAACTAAAAAATGTTCTGGATGATGCCATAAAAGTTATCCTTTCCTCCTTATGTTACACCTTTTATATGAACCCCAAGGTCTTGGTTTTTTTCCCTCATTCCATTGCTTTATGTTAAACTTGTACCCATTAACGAAATACATGTTCCATGATGTTCGAGTGAACTAGGTCCCCTGATTATTGCCTTTAGACTTAGGTTTGTAATTTCATAGTGGATAAATCATAGAACAAAAATTCTTTAACCACTTACAATTATTGAGTCCATAAATGATCAAAATATAGTTGGCAGTACACACTCCATGAAAACATGACAATCTTGACTCTTAATTTATAACAAAAATAGAAAACAAAAACGTTAAAGTAATAATTATTTGTGATCTCTAGATCCTTCTAACAACTTCTAACAACTTCTAATAATAAATTTAATATTCAACTAACAACACTCCTTGCACTCAATTTTATTATCATAATTAAATTTTAAACTAAATTAAGTAAAATGAATTTATGCAAGAAAAAAATGGACAGAAAATAACGAAACATAAAGATACTTAAAAATATAAAAATATTTTTTAAAAGTTAAATTAGGCTAATAAAAAATAAAAAATATGGTTAAAATAATTTTTATAAAGGAAAGAAATAAATTGAACACATAAAAATAAGAAAAAATGTTATAAAATAAAGCTAATAATAAAGAGAAGTAAAGGAATAATAGACAATGAGAGAATGAGGAGTAACTTTTTTGTGTTTTTTTACTAATAGAAAGAGTCCTATTTATAGATACAACATGTAATCCATAAAGGATACAAATCAAATAGTTAATATAAATATTTACATAAAGAGTAATGAATCATATGAGTAACTGTATCAAATTAATGGACAACTATTAATTCATAACCCTCCCTCTTGTGTGTTCATTGATAAGAGAATGTGTCTTATTAAAACCTTTAAGAAAAATCCTTTCGGAAAAAAACCTAGTGAAGGAAAAAAAGTACAATATCTTATATTCTTAAATACAATTCATCACATTCTATTTCTACCCCTCATGTAAACTTACATCATTAAGATGACGTAGTCCGAACTTATGAATCATTTGCTTAAAAATTCTTCTTGGCATAGACTTTATAAATAAGTCTGTCAGATTTTCACATGAATGAATCTTTTAGATATCTATATCACCCTTTCAATTCAACAATAGACTATTTATTCATATATGGTTGTTGATTCCATCTTTATTGGGGATAACCACAAGTTTCTTGCATATGTTGAATTATAGACCTTAACTAAATACATTCACAACTTACCTTATATAATAATAAGAATTTTGTATGATTAGACGATGTTCTTGCTATGATTTGTTTTATATACCATCATGAAATTATTATGATACCATATGTGAACAAATATTCTGTTTGTGATAAATCATTATGACATTGTGAAGATATGTAAAATAACATGCATATGCATAACCCATTATGTCTGATTCTGAATCATTTGGATAAACTAAGCTCATATTCATAATATCCTTAAGGTAACAAAGTATATGTTTTACTCTAATCTTCTTGTATGTGAAGAACTATATCTTGCTCACAAATTTACAACAAATGTTGTATTAGGTCGAATATAATTAGTAAGACACATTAGTGCTTTTATAGCACTAAGATATGGTACTTTAGGACCAAAAAGTTCTTCATCGTTTTCTTGAGGTCTAAAAAAGATCTTTGTCAACATCTAACAACCTCACCACCATTGGAGTACATAATGAATATAATTTGTCCATATAGAACCTTTTAAGCACTTTTATTATATAAGCTTCTTGATGTAAAAAAACACCTTTGATGAATCCAACCCAAGCCCATTTCAAGGCCCAATACCAAAACAAGGCCCAATCCCAAATAAAGGTCTAATCACTAGAGAAATTCTTAAAAAGATTCAAAATGCTAGTGATGGTCAAGATCTTAAGGCCCAACAGAATCAAGCTACCTTTCAAATGGGCTAAGGAAGATATTAAAATCTAGATGAACATTTGAGTGCATGTGCAAATTCAACCAATGTAATTGGGCCATCCTTTGTAAATATTTGTAGCTTTGAATAATTGAATCAAAAATTCACCAAACAATTGTTTAATTAGGCTCACGACCTAATTAAACAAGCTTTGGCCGAATAGGTGTTTAGAAAGTATGTCGTATTTAACACATTGAGCATATGTTGAAATGTGAAAGATGTGACTTGCAACATGGCACTTGATCAATCAAATAAAGAGATCTAGATTTAGATCTAGAAAGAATTCAACACGTGTCATAAACTTAGCCTAGTTGAATTCTTCCTTCTTCTTAGACTACGTAAGAAAGGTCCTATGATTGTGTAAATGTTACTCTTAATTTAAATGGTAAATGTCTTCATGTTGAGAGCACTCCACACATTTTTCTTATTGAGAGTCATGAGAGCTAGAAATCTCCTTAGATCTCCTCTAGTCTTTTTCCTCTAGGATAGCTTCTCCTTCCTAGAACTTCATCTCCACCACACCATTCCATTGCTTAAGAGCCTTCAACCTTGCTTTCACTCCAAATTTCGTTGCACCTATGAAGCTCTCCCTCTCCCAATCCATGCAAAGAGCTTCATCAACCTTTTTTTAAATACTCAATTTGTAATTCCAAACAAAACTTTGTCCTTCCAAGATCCTTCACCTCAAATTCTTTCCTTAAATAATCAATTGCATTTGTAAGCTCATTAGGAGTTCCAAAGATGTTTATGTAATCTACATAAACAACAATTATGGCAAATTCATTTTCAGATATTTTCATATCAATATAAGGACAAATATGGTCATTTTTATACCCTTCCTTTAACATGTACTCAATAAGACGGTTATACCACATGCCCTAATTGCTTTAATTAATAAAATGGCTTGTTCAATTTTATTGAATAACCCTATTTAGAATTTGCCTTGTTGGGCAAATTAAATCCTTCAAGGATTTTCATATATGTTGTAACATCATCCATTAAATGTAAATGCAGACCTTGTTGTGAAACTAGGATAATCAAATATTACAATTTTATTGCATCCCATACCAATGAATATGTCTTTTCACAAATAAATACTAGGTTTTGTGAACAATCTTGAGTAATTAACTGTGCTTTGTATTTAACAATTTCATCATTCTTATTTTATTTTTTCACGAAAATTCATATGTACGCAACAAGTTTCACACCCTCAGGTTGCGAACTATAGGTCCAAAAACCATTCGTTTAGCAAACGAATCTATTTATGCTTTGCATATCTTCATGTTGGCCAATCCTTTCTTTGTCGATAATCTTTAATGATCATTGGTTATTGATCGTCATTGTCATTCATAACATTCATAGCTATATTATATAGAAAATTTTTGTCAATGTTGACTTCATTTTAGTTCCATATTATATGATTCATGATATCATTTATTGAGATCTCATCATTTTCAACAATTTCAGGTACTTGAGGTTCTTTTGAAACCGAATCATTAATTATATCAAATGAATCTTTTGAGATTTCCACCTTTTCGATTATGTCATCTACCATTTTAGCTTATTTTCTCATTTAAGAATTTTTATCTTTGGAATCAATATCACGCTTCAAGTGTGTATTTGGAACCAACAAAACTACCATGCTTCAGGCGTGTTATGAATTAATATCAAATATATTATGAGCATTAGCAACTGATATATATGATTTGATTATCCATTCTGTTAGTAACATCTGGTAATTTATTGACTAATTTTATAAATGAATTATCTTTTGAACTTTCAATTCACATTCATTTGTAGGAGGATCATGATAAGATGATGATAATTCTTTCCAACCAATATCCTTTTCCAATTATTTTCTCTCTCTCTAATGTTGAAAAAACTTATTCATCAAAGTGAGAGTAAAAGTCGAACTACAAATAAATATCATATTGGTAGTTCAAGATATTTTATTATTGAGGGAGAATCATATCTAACATATATTCTCAATCGTCTTTGAGAACCCATCAAAGTTTGGCATTAATGCCAATACAAACGAGCACACATGTTCATAATACACTTGTTCACAATATAATCAGGATGCCAAAGAAATATGGCATCAATATGAATATAACTAAAGAACCTGTTCACAGTCACAATACACAATTTTCACAATATATCTATTCACAATCACAATACACCTATAATACACTTGTTCACAATATAATTAGGATGCCAAAGAAATATGGCATCAATGCGAATATGACTGAAGACACTTGTTCACAATCACAATACACATGTTTCACAATATATCTATTCACATCCATAATACACCTATAATACACCTATTTCATAATAGATCTCTATAAGAAAGTTAATATAAAACCGAGAAAGACAAATATATATATATATATATATATATATATAAATCGAGAAAAACAAATATTTAAAAACAATAAATATTTTGCACACTCAACTAAAAGGGTCGACTCTCATATCTCTCCAATGGAGTCGCCATGTGTCGCAACCTAAAAAAATAGTGAGATGACGACAATATAAAAAAAATCATCAATTTAAAATAACTTACAAATTTTGGAAAGGGAGTCATCACCATAGTTTTAGGAAACTGTGGAAAACCTAAAAAAAATGGTCTGCAAAACTGGATCAGGTTCGAGAGTCAAATTAGCATGGGAAAGGTATTGACACCCCACACGTTCGCCCTAAATAGGTCTGACAAGGTGTTTGATCTTACTCCTACGTATTCTCATAAAAATGATAAATCAAGGTTACGTAATTCTCTTTTCAAACCAATTAATTAAAACTTCGATCCGATCAATATCTTTTTTTTTTAAACTTTAATAAATTTTTATATTTATCAAGTGAATCTGAGACTCAACATGATAAAAAATTACCATCAAGCAAGTCCAAAACTAGACATGATGATTAAAATCTATAATATATTGAAAAGTTAACTATCAAACAAATGCAATACTTAACACGATAATCAAAATTTATTTAAATTGAATAAAAACTATAATTATCAAGTAGTGGAGATGTAAGTATCATATCAAACAACATGTATAAGGTAACATAAAACAAAACAACATTATTTACAAAAATGAGACGAGAATACAAATACACAATGTAAGACCTGAAAAAATTAAATAAATAAATAAAATTTATTTTATAAATGCAAGGATGAGAGTCCCTAAGTTAATTAATGTGGAGGTAGAAGATAAGGGACAATACAAGCTCAAGTGGTTAAGAGTACTTGGCTATTATGAGAGGACTTTGGTTCAAGTCTTGTGTATGCCATTAAAGGGTAATTTAATGGTTTTATTATTTTAATAATATGTTGTGTAAGACCCGTGCAAATTAATTAATTAATAAATGTGGGTAATGGGAGCCTTTGTGGCATTAAATATTGATTGATGTGATGTGAAAAAGTACTAGGTCAAGTGGTTGAGAGTACTTGATTATGTTAGAGGACTTGGGTTCGAGTCCTATGTATATGCTAATCATGTGTTGTTTGATTTATTATTAATTTTAATATTAAGATTATGCATGGTCATGTTGAGTGATGACATGATTATAGAATTATGTTGATTGTCATGAAACATGATATGGTTGAGTGCTTGTGTAACGAACTGGGCAATTGTTTGGTCATGGTTTCAAAACCTTGGTGAACCAAATTTAACTATATTTTTGCTAAAAATTAGTTGTGACTTGAATGTTTTAAGCAAGGAGAAGAAGAAGAAGCTAAAAAACTATTTTTGGGCCAAGGAGAAGGAGCATACTCTTTTCAAGTTTTAAGCAAGGAAATCTCGAGTTAGGGGAGCTGAACCGAAATTGTATGCTTTTGATAAAAAATTGCATGATTTTGTTGAAGCTATGCCATGAATTTTGTGTTGCACACGAGGGAATTAGGGGCTGTGTGTTTTGGTGCTATTTTATTGAAACCCTTAACAAATTGTATGAGTATGATGAGTTTCTACATTGTATATGTCGTTGATGATTCTAAAATGGATATTTTTAGGACTGTATTGGGTTTATACCTTGTGATCATTGGTTGTGCATTGTTTCCAAATGACTGGTATGAATTGGTATGCCAATTGTGCTTGTTTTTGTTGGTGCCTGTTTGCGTTACAGTGCAGAAGTTTGCAACTCTCACTCAAGTGAGCCAGGTTTGCCTAGGCGAGATTAACAGAGAGTTGCATCTGTGTCTGTTCAAGCATCTCGCTCGGGCGGGAAGTTTTGGTTTTGGGCGACAAACCATCTTGCTTAGGCGAGTGTGTCTCGCCTAAGCGAGAAATCGTGAGGATTTCGTGTTTTCTGCTTGAGTCTTTCACTCAGACGGGGAAGTTTTGTTTTGAGCGAAGGAGCTTCTCGCTCAGGCAAGCATTCCTTGCCTAAGCGAGGAATCATCGTGCGTTGGCTGTTTTGTTTAGCATGCCGCCTAGGCGAGGTGCATTAGTCTAGGGCGAAGGATGGTCTCGCCCAAACGAGAGGGAGCTCGCTCAAGCGAGAGTTCGTGGACTGATGATGCAAAGTGCTCGTGCAAGCGAGATAGGCGTGGGTGCTTGAGCGAATTCTTTTAGTCTATGCTGAGAAGAGTGGAGTTGTTTGTGTGTTCAAGGCAAGCAATAATACTATATCGGGTTGGTTTATGTACGATTTGTGATGCATGGTCTACAAGGCTTCTAAGATATCTCATAGGTGGGCTTGCTAGAGTTCCTTGAGTTGTAGCTCGGAACATATCCCTTGAGTTGTAGCTCGGGATAGGGGTTAAGCACGTGACATTCTATGGGTTGTGGCCCGGAATGACGTCCCTTGAGTTATGGTTTGGAATAGCGGATGAACACGAGGAACTTTTGAGTTGTGGCTCGGGTTGGCGAGTGTTGCTGGTGTGAGTGTGCTGGTTGTGGACAGTACAAATGGGTCCAGATGAATTGCCCTCCTCAGTATTTAGGTGACGAGTTTGGTAGTCTTGGGACGTTACTGACTACGTTCGTATTGGGAACTCCACATGGCGTTACGGTGTGTGATCCGTAGCATGGTTTCCCGCATGTGCTCTATCGGTTGTGGCCGATAGATGTGGCAGCAAGACATCTTGAGGTACTCACTAAAAGATGTAGAACACTGCTAACATGGTTGTGGCCATGTGGAAGGAAAGGATAAGTCTCTTGTGATGTGAGCTGATATCAACATGGTTGTGGCCATGTGGGGTGAAGGGAGGGAATTCTTTTTATGTGTTTTGTTATAAGTATATGAATGATATTTATATTTATATGTGCTTATTATATTAGCTCACCCTATCTGCTTGTGTTTGGCGATGATCGTGTACGCGGTACACATGAGCAGAGGATATTACAACAAGAGCTGGTGAGACTTAGAGCCGAAGTGGGGCTAGTCGGGAATAAAAGATGTATTTGCAATTTTTAATGTTTTTGGTTTTCAGTGATTTGTAAACTTTCACTTTATCAGATTTTGGTTATGTGTGGGAGTTTATAATTATATTTATGAATTGAGGTATTTCATTAAGTGCGTTTTAAAGTTTTAAATTACCTGTGACTTTGAGAAATGAGGTTTTAATAAATGAGGTTATTTATATTTTCTTTATAATATTATTTAAATCTGTAATATCCAGTAGGGATGTTACATGTTGGACCATAAGGCGTGATATTATAATCCTAGATGCATAGAAATTATCACGAAACATGAATTGGTTGATTTGGTTGTGCATTGGTTTGGTAATTGTGTGGTTGTGTGTTTGGACCTTAACTTATGCGAAATAGGTTCTTTTTGCCAAAAATCTTTTTGGTCATGAATGAGAATGATCAGAAAACCCTAGCCATCGTAGGGAGCACCTGGAAGGTTTGAGAAACCATAGTGTAATGGTCCTTGAATGGCCATTAAGCTATCTTTTTAATTTTCGTTTTTCGTGACATTAAGCATAGTTAAGGCATAGTTAAGAAGCCAATGGTGAGAAGAAAGTGAGTTTTTAGAATACCAATTCATGTGGGCTGCAAATGAGAGTCTTGAGAGCATTAGAACATGAGTAAATAGAGAGTGGGGGGAGACTTTGCTGCAAGGGTCAGGAGAGGTATCAAAGTGGAGGCAATTCCTTTGGCGCAAGAAAGAATCCTCAAAGCACATTGGAGAAGGAATTCTAGTTTGGGGAGCTGCACTTCATGCTTTAACCTTTACTTATATAATTGTGTAATGTATGAGATGCATTTGTGTGTTTTGTTTCTGCCAAGTTTATAGATTTTTCACGTTTTTGGAATTTTCCAGAAAGCACCTGGTGGCAATGAAGACCGGCAAGGCGACCCATGATATTTGAACTAAGATTCTGCCTAGAAATAGTCGGACGACAATGATGGCCCGCCAGGTGATACAAATTGGATTGGTTTTTTTTCTATGACTTTGTGGTTTCTGTTTGAACCTGCACCTTTAGTTTTGGGTAGTTTTATGTATGATGGATGAACCTTTGTTGAATACTACATGTTTGGGTGCCTTTAAATTGACCAAAGTAGGTGGAATTACGTTGTTTTTTGTATTTTTCGCGTAGTAGGGACTGCCGAGCGGTGGTTTCCTACTACTAGGTGCTAGGTTTCTAGTTTTGTTTCACTAGGCGACAGGAACTAGTCGCTAGACGAATATATTTTTTCTAGTCTGCACAGTTTTTGTAAAAAATCGTTTCCCGGTTCGTTAATTATCAGATTTTGCGGAAATTTTGAAAAAGGGTTCATAACATGTTGCTCTTTAGTTTATACGGTGTGATCTTTGTTTAGATATTTGTAGTGGGAGATATATGATATGCATGATTGATGGTTTGGAAGTTTTTAAAGCGCATGATCATGTATGGATGATAAATTGTGAGCTTGGCATAATGCATGTGAAATTATTGCAAAATGAATAGATTGCTATTGTGTGATTCATATATATGAAATTATACCCATTGTGAGAAGGTTAAAATTGGATTGGTATGCGAGATTCAAGGGAATGTTACCACTACTGTTTGAGTTATTTTATAAATTTTAGTTTGGTGCATATTGGGTTATGATTTTGAGTTCCTTATAACATGAATGATTTGTATTAACCAAGTATTAACATGGTAAAAATGTATGAATCCTTGTGTAAAAAGATATGTGGTTGATTCTTATGACTTGTGGAATGTGCATTGAGTTTTGGTATATGTATCCACATGTTTTGGTGTTTTGGATGCAGGTAAGCTCTGGGAGAACACAACTCCAAGTGACACAGAGGATCTGCCAGGCGGCCTAGAGTACGAGTGCGCCTAGTGACACAAAGTGTGGCGCTAGGAGGTTCCGAGTGCAAAGGTGGATTGCGCAAGAGATTCTACACAACTTTGGTTGGAGGTCTTGAGGTGATGATTTACTGGGGGCCCAATGACGAGTGTAGCTTATAGTGGAGTAACACGTGACCACTTGAGGTTGTAGTTTGGTGATTTTGGAAATCCAGTAAAGTGTGCAAGATCGTGGCCCATACGGATGAGTCCCGAAAGATTGCCCTCCTCGGTATTAGCCGACGAGTTTGATAGTCTTGCGACAAATACGAATTGTGGTTCGTATTGACGAACTTCACTTGGTGTTGCGAATTGTAGTCCGTAACAAGATCATTCCCACGTATGGACTATAGGTGGTGGCTTGTAGTCGAAGGGGCAAGTAGACACTCGTGGCGGCAAGTATCAACTTAAGGATATCAACAAAGGGTGTAGAATTAGGAGGCAGACAATGGAAGAAATAAATGTCAGGGTGTGAGGGTTGTAGTCCTCATAAGGGGTTAAGTTATCTTCAAAGGCTTTGGATGAATACCTTAAGGATGAACTTTGCTAGAGCATCCCTTGAGTTGTGGCTCGGGATGGAGGGTAAACACGTGGTATTCCTTTGTTGTGGCTCGAAATGGAATATGGTACCAGTGTGAGTGTGCGAGTTGTGGCTCGTACGAATGGTCTCCACTTGATTGAACAGCCACGGGTTGTGGGTTGTGATGTTGTCAATCTTGTGTCGAGAGTATGAATTGTGGTTCGTATTGAGAACTTCATCTGGCGTTACGGAGTGTGGTCTGTAACATGTTATTCTCGCACATGTTTCTATAGGTTGTGGCTTGTAGATGGTGGAACCACGAGTTGTGGCTTGTGGCAGCAAATGATGTCTTAAGTTCATCATCAAAAGATGTAGAAGGTGGATAAATATGGTGGTGGCCATGCTTTAGGGAAACATAGGATAGAGTTTCTCTTATGAGTGTGTGTACACTTGACTTGTGTTTATGTATATATTTTGTGTGGTTATATCACCTTATCTATTTGTGATTGGTGATGACCGTGGAATTCGTTACACAGGAACATATGATGTTGCAGGTGGAGCTGCTGATGCTTAGAGGCGGAGAGAGGCTAGTAGGGGAACTTCTTTATGAATTGTTTTGGTTTACTCTTTTGTAAACATGGTTTATTATCAATTTGAAATTATGTAAAACTTTAAGTCGTGTTTTATGGTTTTTGAATTTTGAGGCATTTAATAAAGTTTAAACTTTCCCGCGTTTTGGGGAAGAGTTTATAATAAAGGCGAAAATTTGATTTTATTTTATTAAAAATTAGTAATATCCAACCGGGATGTTACACACAATGCTTCATTTGTGTCATAGCGGAGGTTCGGCGCGATTGGGATCTTAGGGAAAATATATGCAACCTCGCAAGGATGGTTCCCTAAACCTAATGATCAAGGTCACTAGAGCTATGGCCCTTTTCATAACATTTCCATAATAGTTGTGATGCAACTAGATGTGAAAATCTGGCTAGGGTTCTCACGATAGCCAAACAAGAAATATGTCTCAAATGGCACTGCTACACATCCCTTTTTCTAATCTAAAGTACACTCAAACCTGGGTATAGGACCCCTTTCATGATATGCATATAGTGCGTGTGTGAAGGGAGAAAACATGCACACCCATGTCCCCGCCTATAGAACAACCAAAATATTTTCGCAAGCAGGTATATAAATGTCATTTGTCCTAGGATTCAATATTAAGCATATCCAACAATTATTTTCAAATAGACAAAATATGAAAAACTATATAATTATCCTAAACATACAAGAAAGATAAGAATATACAAAAGCATATAAGAGACAAGAATATACAAAAAAGGTAAGAGGAAAGAAAACATAAAGAACACCACATCAAATTCACATATCTGATTAATGGCTTGACTCTCTAAATGTCCCTAATGAAGTTGCCATCTACCATATCCAAAATCGCGAGGGGATGGCTAACTCTAAAATAATTAAAATTTTGGGAGTCGTTACCATAGTTTATTTTGGAAAATCATGGAAAACCATAAAGATAAGACAAGTTTACAAAAAATGGATTTTGAGTTCGAGAGTTGATTACGCTGTAGGGAAGGTATTAGCATCCTATAACGCCTGTCCCAAGGCGGTACCTTTAACTCGATATACAAAGATGATGCAGTTTTCAAGGTGTTTAATTTTCCCCGAAACGAAATAATAAGAAAATAATATAGAAAAGAAACAAACATGTTTTTTTTTGTTTTAGGTGTTAGCTCAAGTGTTGGAACTTAAAGTTTCTTTCCAAATCTCAATGTGATGACATTCACATTTCTCGAATTTTCCACATTCTATAAAAGCAACTTGTTTGAATTATGTGCCTGTGCTTAATTGAGTTTAGTAACCATCTGCCCCATTTGATTAGTCAAACTCTGAATTGAGGCCCTAATCTCTTGCTGGAATTGCATATTATGGATGGTCATCAACATCACCAATTACTCCAATGAAGTAGAAGATGAAGATGCAGCAAGACTTGGTGCGGTTGTAGGTGCAGGTGTAGTAGGGGTAACTTGTGTAGGCACAACACTTTCTTGTTGTTGAGGATGTGGCTGCACATTTTGAACTTGTTGGTTTTTTTGTTGTTGCTTCTAGTTGCCCCATCTTATATTGGGGTGATTCCTCCAACCAGGATTGTACCTATTTGTGAACAGATCATAGTTCTGCTGTTGTTGTTAAGACTTATTATTGTTTAAAATATTCACTGCATAGGCTTGAGGAGTATCAAAATCTGGAGAAGTAATATCCTGTTGCAAGGCTGGGCAAGAATCTATGAAATGATCAACTGAATTTCAAATGCCATAAACTTTTGAAAGTGCAACTGTCAGATTTGGAGCAAGTTGGTTTACGAATGTGGTGGGAGCATTAATATTAGTCTCTAACTTATTGGTGTGTTTGGGTTCTTGTACATTGTAGGAGTTGGTGAGGCTTATGACCATTCAAAATATGTAGTTTTAGTAAGAGACTAGGGTTTCCATTCAGAGTTTGACAAACTAGATGGGATAGATGGCCACTTAGCTCAATCAAGCACATGCTCAAAATTTTGAAAAGTTGCCTTCAAAAATTGTGTAAAATCTGAAAAATGTGAGTGTCATCACCTTGAAGTCTGGGAAGCAGATTGAAGCTCCAACACCCATACCCATGCCTACACCTCAACCTACACTTGAAAAGGAAGTTGACCTTGTTGCACCAAAGAGGAAGCATAATGAACATGTAGTCGGTCCTTCCACCTTTAGTGCACACAATTATATCCCAAGCAAAAAGGTATCCCAAGCAAAAAGATGGAAGATGTGGATAAAGAAATATTGGATACCTTCAGGAAAGTGGAGGTGAACATACCACTTCTTGATGCAATAAAGTAGATTACGAAATATGCCAAATTTCTCAAAGAATTGTGCACACAAAGCAGGAAACTCAAGGGCAATGAGAGGATCAACGTGGACAAAAATGTATCAACATTGATAGGTACATTTGTCCCTCAGATTCTTCAGAAATGTAAAGACCTAGGTTGGTGGAGCTCTTGCTGCGAAATGGATGAAAGCTCCATGAAGTAGACGTGATCCATGGAAGGGAGTGGAAGCAAGTGTTTAAGGCTCTTTCTAAGCATTGGTTTGGACTAAGGTGTTTGAAGGTTTAGCTTAAGAGAAAGCTAAGGGAAGGTGGCTAGAGGAGATGATTCAATCCTCTAGCAAAGGAGACTCTCAAATGCAATAGGGTGGAGTACTCTCAACACTATGCTTCTATTGCAAAAATTCAAGAGTGTCTACAAATGAATGAAATTTATGAAGCCATTTACACATAAGAAATGAGAGCCATTGGATGGAGTGAGCCTTGATCTTGGCCCTTAGATCAAGCTTGGAGAAGGAGGCTTGATCTTGGCCATTGGATGATGCCTTGGAAAAGGAGGAAGCATTCCTAAGCCTTGGATGCTTTGGATCCATGAGGTGTAGGAAGAAGTGTTGACTTCCACTTAGTCCACCTTGGCTCTTTTGATAGTTCATGGCCAAATCTCCTATTGGGCTTAGTCAAGCCCAATTTTATCAATTGAACTACTCATTGTTTGACTTATTATTCTAGAAAGCAAAGCCTAAACAATGGGCCAATATTATTGTTATTCTATTGCTCTTTGAGACACCTCTTCAAATCTTCACATCTTCTTTGGCCCATGTGAAGAGTATGAGAAGCCCATGTGGGTTTAGGCCATCTTGAATGAAGCCCAATTTGATCTTTTTTTAGCATGCCCCTTGTTATTGGGCCTCTTGATGGGCTTGGGCTTGAAGGTGCATGTGGGCCATGTATTGGGCCTTGAGCATGATTTGGGCCTAGGCGTTGACCCAAGCTATAAGCCTTGTTGGGATCACATCACAGGTACATTATGTGTTCCTTGCATCATATGTAATAATAAATTTGAAAATGCCATGCTTGATCTTTCTACCTTTAATTACTTGCCTCTTTGACCTTTGCAACCTACGGGTATGGTCATTCAATTGATAAATAAAAGTGTTGCTCACCCTACAGGTTTTGTTGAGGATGTCTAGGTTCAAGTTGGTGAATTGATTTTCCCTGTTAGTTTTTCTATTCATGACATGGAAGAAAAAGGTTTTTTTTTTCAAATAACAAAACACAATCAATGATATCGTCCTAGTAAATAGGAATTTCCACAATTATTTTATCTCAAAATAACACATGCCAAAAGTTTTATTAAAAGAAGTTTTATTAGAAATAAAGATTGTCCAACTACTAAATGGTTTAAATCATCAAAACAAAACTTAAGACAAGGTCTTTCAAGTCCAAAACCCAAAAGATTAACTATTACATTTTATTTGAAGTAACATTTTCAAATCTAAAAGAAAAACTCCCAAAAGCATCCCTACGAGCTTCTCACAGCTAGGTTTCTCCAACTGTATCTGCATCAACATCTACTCTTGTATAACACAAGTTATACGATCATCGCAAATGGAAACCACAACCACAAACATGCAAGGGTGAGCTAACCATGTAACATATTACATGACAATGTACATCAACATACAACTTACCTAGCATTTCCATAATATATCATAACACATCCAAGCTATCAACTATCACATGTTCTCAAAGCCACAACATGTAATCATCAACATATTACGATGAATGACATTATCTTATAATCAACCACCCAACAAATTCCCACGTTGTTTACCACAGATGTTACTTCCCATTATTCTCACAGCAAGCCCAGACGAAGTATACAACTTCCCATTACTCATATCAAGAGCCCCAATGAGATACTCAATCTCTCATTACTCTTATCGAGACTCAGCTAAGTGCACAACTTTCCATTAGTCATATTAAGAGCTCTGACGAAGTGCACAACTTTCCATTACTCTTATCGAGAGCTCCAGCAAAGTGCACCTCCAGTACAATTTACATAAAGATACCTTTCATTACATCATATCCAAGTATACATGATAAGCTTGATAAATACTTGGTATTTAAGCTTAATAACCTTTCTTAATTGTCTTTATTTCATGTGTTTTGTGTTTATTTATTGGGAAGTTCATAAGTGTTATGTGTTTTATTTAGTTAGGAATATTTTTGTTTACTTGAGTCATTGTATAGGAAAATGGAAGATTAGAAAAGACTTCTAAGTTGTCTATCAGGACCATCTCACCTAGTGAGAAGTCTCTCTTGCCCAGCGAGATAGAGTAATTGCACTTAAGTTTAACGTACTTCTCGCCCAGCGAGAGATCAGGCTCGCCTAGCGAACATATAGTTTCTGGTTCGTTAAGTGTCGAGAATGAAACAAAATGAGGCAGTTCTTTGGTGTGGAAACATAGGGAAACTCAAAACTTCGGTCAATGGCACTTTTGGGATGAAACTACAAAAAATTCTTCCATCTACTCATGCGAATTGATTAAATCCATATGTTCTAGATGATTAGGGGTAGTTAATCTCCATGTTCATTAGGATTGGATGTAATGAATTCATACTTTATGTAAATTTTCTATGCTATATATTATCTTTCATATTTAATTGTTTTATCTTAGTTATTAATGTGTGTGATGGAATATCATGCTTTTTGTTGTTACCGAATAATTGGAAAATGAATTGGATCTAGACATAGATAGAAAACCTAAGAGTTATGGTTCTAGGGATAGACATCATCTCTTGGTCATTCTAGAAATGTGATCTTAATGCAAATTGTATGTTAAAATGGCTAAGGAATTAAAGTTTTAACATATGATTTAGAACTTATTTATAAGGAATTAGAGTAAGTATGTTTTTAATATGAATGTGAGTACGTTAGAGATATATATTGGTCATTCTCTTGGTCATCATGCAAGAGTTATGGTTTTAGGGATAGACATCATCTCTTAGTCATTCTAGAAATGTGATCTTAATGCAAATTGTATGTTAAAATGGCTAAGGAATTAAAGTTTTAACATATGATTTAGAACTTGCTTCTAAGGAATTAGAGTAAGTATGCTTTTAATATGAATGTGAGCACGTTATAGATATATATTGTGTAGTGTTAGATTAATTTGATTCATGAAATCCAATCCTAATGAAGCTTTTTACCGAATCATTTCTTTACTTTTATAACTAAATGCTTTTCTTTAGATTGAATTAAAAATGTTTTTCACAATTGCTACAATCAGTAAATAATCATAAACAGACAAACAAATGTAAATCCCTTGGGGGAAAACGACATTTGGACTTCAATTTTACTACTTGTAACGAATTGGTACACTTGCCAAAAAGTTAACAATACACTATCTCATCATGATCACACATCAATCCACATTCACATGATTATTCACATTCATGATCAATAAACACAAAAGTACATCAAGGCCTCATCATCACATGTATCACAACACATTGAAATCATACAATCCTCATCATTATATTTAACATGCATCATTCATCATGCCCAACATCCAATATACTACAAACAAAGTCTATCTTAATTTATCACAATAAAATATCAACATAATACAACCATGAAAAATCAGCTATCATGTGTAACATATATCTCCAACTACAGACATCCAAACTAAGATCACATCGTTCAAACTAAAGAACAACATGTTATGGACCAATTATTAGATTTTCAGCTCAACCCAACGGTTAACAAATTAGAAAATTCAATTTTACAAAAACTGGACACATTAGTAAACAGTGGCGCCCGGTGCCCATAACCTGGCACCCAGTGCATAGAAAGTCGAGACTCTGCGCCCAACTGCCCCAAAACCCAAGACTCAAGGCCTGGCGGATGGAAGCCAACACCTGATACCCCCTATGGTGCAAAATTACGCAAAATATCATTTTTTTTCATGAACAAGGCACTTGTTTCACACATACCAAGCATCCAAAACATGCACAAAGCTTACCAACCATGTACTAGCATCTTTACTTAACTCAATAAATCACAATACACCCTAAGTGCAAATTATCTCAATCAATCATGACACAATCTCATGAATTCTTATTACCACTAAATATTTTTTGCACCCAAAAATTTCCAAGATAAATTACACACACTGAAACCATATTCACTTCATAACCCTTTCCTTCAAATTGATCAAAAATTAACTCCAAAAAATTTCTACCTTAAATTCAATACCATACACAATAAAAAAAAATCCAATTTTTGTCATGCATCATTCCTCTAATTTTTCTTTAATAGAATTTTAAGAAAAACAAGAATTTCAAATATCAATGTGCCAAAATTCACAGTCATCAAATTACTACCATTAGCTTTAAGACCAACATACTCTATGAAGTTTCTTTTCATCTCTTTTAACTACAATTATCAACACGAAAAACACACTATAAGGAATCCAACCAACTTACCTCTCAATGACCTCCTTCTATCACTACAAGAAAACTGTTTATTACCGACGGATATAAATCCGTCGGTAATTTATTTTTTCTGACGGATTTACCGACGTATATTCTTTGCGAACATTACCGACGTATATTCTTTGCGAACATTACCGACGGATTGATCCGTCGGTAACATGTTTCTAAAATTTTTTTATTTATTTACCGACGGATCAATCCGTCGGTAAGTTTCCTAGATACTGTGTATTAATTTACCAACGGAACTTAATCCTTTACCGACGGATTATGTCCGTCGTTAATTTCATCGCTGAAATTAAAATCGAATTTCGCTCTTCCCCCAATTCAATTTCCCTGAAAACGCGAAAACGAAGGTGCAGAGGGAGGAAGGTGCAGACAAGCGTGGTGGCGCGAGCGGTTCCGTCCAAGGCTTTTCCGATTCAAGGTTCTTCCTCGTGCCGGCGCGACGTTGCGACAGTGAGTGTGCCCTGGCTTTGCCGTGACGTTCGTGGGTGTGATACAATTAACGGCAGGGAGTTCCGTCTGCGTTCTCCGTTGAGGTCACCGGCGCAGTGGAGTGGTGTGGTGCAGAGCAACCCTTTTTTCGATTGGACTTTACCGGTGCGACGCTGCCACCGTGAGCATGCCCTGAGCCGTCCGTGACTTCGTCGGTGCGGTGAAATTGAATTCACGATCTCCGTCAGCGTTCTCCGTCGAAGTCATCAGCGTAGTGGTAATTGACATTCTTCCTTTGATTTCTTTATCTCTCTGCATATTCTCATTGTCGTTTTGTAATTGGTAAGGATTTTTTGGGGGACCACCGCGGTTGAAGCTTTGGATTGGGGGAGGCAACAACTATCAATTTTTTGGGTGCTTAAGCGCGAGTGTGAGCCATTGCAGGTATGAGCTTTTTCTCTTTCTCTTTGGAGCGATAATTGATTGATGTTATTTTTTGTTTGTATGTTAATTTGATTATGTGTTTGAGCTGGTAGGCAGAGATGTGGTGTATTTTTTGTTTGTATGTTACTTTGATTATGTGTTTGAGTTGGTAGGCAGAGATGTGGTGGGGAGCAGAGTGTAAAGTGTGTGTTGAATGTGAAAGGTTAAATGTGCGTTTGAATTTTGAAATTTGGTTTAGAGTGCCCCCTCAAATTGTTTTTGTTTTGCAACATCTTGCAAGTAGGCTTTGGCCTCATGAGTGTAGTATATTTGGTGCTGCTTTACTAAAAATTTCCCTTCATCACTTGATGCTGGTTTTGTTACTGATTTATTATGTTGGTTTGCTCTTGATTACACTTCAATCATTCCCTCGCCTTTCCTTTACTTGAAAGGCATGAAGTAAAAAACGTATTAAATAATACATGAAATTTTAAGTGCAGTTCTATACAAACAGTTGTAATCATAGTTTGACTAGGTTCTTTCGATTACGACAATGATGAGTTTCATAACTCTTCAAATATCTTACCCAATAAGTGAGATATATATTCCCACAATATGATACTTTTGGGAACATCTCACTGTTTTACATGGCCTTCCATGTTGGACTTAAGTAATAATAGGTTTATTACTTAATTCCCATGTTCTTTCACTATCACAAATGTAACACTGTCTATCTTTGCCTTGTCACAGAAAATGGGCGAAGTTCCCCGCCACCGTCGTTGGGTTTATGACCGTTGTTACAGTGGTAGGAGAGGCTTGAAGGAATCTTTTGTGATAGGAGTTGAAGAGTTTATCCAGACGGCTCGTCAAGTCTCATGTGCTAGTGGATCACAAGATATCATTGATGATCCTGCTGCAAATGATACGATTAGGACAAAGTGTTGGGTTGAGGTTGTCGGGGGTAAGAATAAAGGAAGAATATATGGGACAGGACAACTTGCAGGTGGAAGCAGTGGCATAAAGCCCCAATCTACTGCATCCACCTC
>Ga0214543_1004368_pt1 | contig 26903 bp, 22 predicted proteins | sample CNSS2metaG_FD_160094 | JGI IMG/M metagenome (GOLD analysis project Ga0214543, IMG submission 160094) | Root nodule microbial communities from cowpea collected in UCLA plant growth center, Los Angeles, California, USA - CNSS2 | ecosystem: Host-associated > Plants > Roots > Nodule | place: USA... | reverse complement strand
GTAGATATATATATATATATATATATATATATATATATATATATATATATATATATATATATATATCATTCAATTTTTCTTCTTTTAATTTTTTTTAGAATCATGTCTAATCAACTTTCATCTAGAAGATCATGGCAGAAGAAGCTATGTTATAAGATCAACTTGGAAACTCAAAGCAAAAGTCTTGAGGTGGAACCATGGAGGAAAACAGAAAGGAATAGGAAGTACGTTGCCATATCTTTTTCTCTTTTAAAAGTATAAGCTTTTTTTTTCCTAGTTCATTCCACACATATAGCTGAAAACAGAAACAGAGGATTTAAAGAAACTTCATAGAGAACAAAAGCATTTTCTGGACCAGACATCAACGTGAGAAATATATGCAACTATACCAAACTAAGACCTGGCTCCATTATTTGGATGCATTTGCCCAACTCACCCTTCATCAAAGTCAATTACTACTAAAAGGTGAAACGACAATAATAATGATAAGCAGCAAAAAGGTGAAACGACAACAAGCTACGTGCAATAACCAAGTGACAAATGATAAGCAATGTCCGTTTCAAAAGTTCAGAGTCAAATTTAAGAAAACTTTCAAATTAAATTTGAATAATAAGAAAATAGAATTGCAATAATAATGACAATAGTAACACTAAAATCGTCACAGTTGTCGCGGTCTATATCAATCACACACGAGTTTCTTGAACTATAACTGGTTCTAAAAATTCACATCTCTCAGCTTGTGCTCAACTATACCTGGTAGTGGCTTACAAGCTACAGAAAAATGACAGCGTTTCCTCTAAGCATTTACTACAAGTGTTTTTGTGATTCTCCTAGGTTTTGTGATTGCTCCGGTGCAATTTGGTAAGCCAATAAATTATATCAAGTGATGAATTACATATGGCTTTGTATTGTCTGATAAATCATGAATTGGTATGATTTGGTATCACTAAGAATGCTCTAAGGTTTAGAGCAGCAGAAAATGAGTAGATTACTTGGTAGTCATAACTGCTAGTATTGAGGGACAACATCAATTGAATGTATTAGGAGAAGGATGCTAAGCCTAACAATTTTAGAATTTAATGACACACAAACAATAAAAACTAGATTCAACACAACTATTATCATGCAAATCTAAAAAAAGTAAGTAAAAAGTGAACTAAAACTACCTAAGCAAGTGTAAAAAGGTATAAAGACTCTAAAAATTATTTACTTCTCAAAATTGAACCTTAAAACAAAATTTCACTACCTAGACCAAGACTAATAATTAAAACAGCTAGGATAAGTAAAATCTGAACCATACTAACCTACTATCGCTGCAATCTGAACTACCGATGAAACTGAACTTGAACTTGATAATATTGTTGCAACCTCCCAAACTTGGTTCTCTTCAAAATAGTTAATCAATTAGAAAACTTTTTTCTCTAAACCAACTTCGAAGAAGGTGAACGAGAAATGATAGAGGTCGAGATAATTAATCTGATTTAGGAACCAAACTCGACGTCGTTGCAACCTTTTCAAGTTCTCTTCCAAGCTTCTCGATACTATCTCTACGCTGAAATCAAAACCCTAATGTTCGCACTTCTTCACTATACGAAATCCGACAGCCTTCGATACGAGCTTTTGGTGCCTACGAGTCTCCGACCGTTCAACCAAAAGGCAAAGTGATCCAAAAGCAAAGGGTTTTGTTTGAATGTTCGAATAGTGACATGAATGTCTTTAAGACGGTTTAAAGTTTCATACGAATAGAATTAAGTTTTAAGTTTTATACTTTATGTTTTTAATTCGTTTTTAAAGTTTCATACGAATAGATTAAGTTATAAGTTTTATGTTTTTAATTCGTTGAGTTTCATTTTATATTTTGTATCATTTTCATTTATTTATAGTATTTATATTATATATATATATATATATATATATATATATAATAATTATATACTAATATTAATGATTATTTAAAAAAAAATTAATTCTTTTAATATCAATATTTAAATATTAAATAAATTTTAAGTGTTTAATTTAAATATTAAATGAATTTTAAGTGTTTAATTAAATTAAGTTAAATATTCATATTTTATAAATAAAATACATACATACAATTTATTTTTATTTATAATATATCATAAATAATTTATTTCATATTTAAAATTTTTTAAAAAATAAAACAAACTGTACCATAAATATAATAATATATAATAATATGTGGCAATATAAATTAATTATTAATTTAATAATTCTTTTATTCAAATAAATTAATATAAATATAAAAAAATAGCGTAAAAGATAATAAATAATTATCAAAATAATAACTAATCATTTCATTTTCAATATAATTAATAAGAATTGTTTTAATACCCTTTGTAATAATATTTAAATGGAAAAAAATATTGTGTTAGTTAAATGGTAGTTATTATTTAATATATATATATATATATATATATATAATAAAAATAATTTACAAATAAGGGATTAATTTATATAATAATAAAATATATTTTTGATGATTTTTTAATACATTGATAGTTTTTAAAAATTTCTTTAATAAATTCATTTTTTATAGAATAATTTGTATATTATTATTTTTAATTAGAAATTCTATTTATTAGTTTTGGATTAACAATAAAATCATTTTATAGTTAAAACCATAACTAATTAGCTTCAACTTAGTTATCATATTATGTTGTATCTAATCCCTAACTAATTAGCTACAACTTAGCTACTATATTATGTTGTGTCTAATCCCCAACTAATTAGCTTCAATTTAACTACCATATTATGTTGTGTTTAATCCCTAACTAATTAGTTACAATATCTATGTTGTGTATAATCTCTAACTAATTAGTTACAATTTAGCTACCATATTTATGTTGTGTTTAATCTCTAACTAATTAGCTACAACTTAGCTACCATATTTATGTTATGTTTAATTCCTAACTAATTAGCTACAATTTAGTTACCATATCTATGTTATGTCTAATCCCTAACTAATTAGCTACGACTTAGCTACCATATTTATGTTGTGTTTAATCCCTAACTAATTAGCTACAACTTAGCTACCATATTATGTTATATCTAGTCCCTCACTAATTAGCTACAACTTTGCTACAATATTTGTTTGTCGCTAATTTGTCTCTAATTAGCGAGTAAAATTTTCCCTTGCTAATTTCCCTCGCAAATCAGCAAATTTCTTGTAGTGTTTTAAATCATGTTTATGATGTTTGTTCACTGTTGTGGTTGTTTGGAAATGGTTGAAATGTTGTTTGGTACTCCTTTTTTGGTTTGCATGTGTGAGTAGGGGAGAGCTCTGTTGTCTTCGCCCAAGCGAGCAACCCTCGCCTAAGCGAAATTAACAAGAAGTTTACACTTAGGTTTTGCTCGAGTTGCGCTTAGGCGACGAACTCTAGTTTTGAGCGAGAGTAATCTCGCTTAAGCGAGGAGGCCTCGCTTAAGCGAGAACTCACGAACCTTCATAATGCCTTTGATTTCAATCTCGCCTGAGCGAGAGCTTTTTGCTTGAGCGAGAGCCTCCTGTCGCCTGAGCGAGAGCTCTTTAGCTTGAGCGAGATTGACAATAAAGTTGTTTGAATGCTTGTATGCTCCCATGATTGATTTGTTTACCCTTTTAAAATGAAGTATGAAGCCAACGTTTTATGCAATGTGTTTGTGTTTTCTTTAGTTTTTGCTATTTGGGATTTTGTGTTTTTGCACATTGAAATCAATGAAAATCTGTCAATTTAGCTTAAGCGAAAAATTTTAGCTTAAGCGAGATCAATCTATTTTAAGCGAGAATTTCTAGTTTAAGTGAGACCAGTCTAGCTTAAGCGAAAAATTTTAGCTTAAGCGAGAATAACAAAATTTCACTTTGCTTTCTGTTCAAATTTTAGCTTAAGCGAGACCAGTCTTTCTTAAGCGAGAATTTCTAGCTTAAGCGAGACCAGTCTAACTCGGTCTCTATGAGCAAAATCTATCACCTAGTTAAATAACATAAATTTAGGTTCTATTAAGTAAGATTACCGTATTTTTTTATTAGACTCAATCTAATCCAACTTTCTCTTCACTGTTTTGGATTAAATTGAATTAATTGAATCACATGTTTTAAAAAAAAAATTTATTCATAAAAAGTTGCAATTTGAAAAACATATTTTTGTTAGATTTTTAGAATAATTTATTTAAAATGGAGTAATTGTATTGAATATTTGAAGAGTTGAATAATTTAACATTAAAAGACATGCATATAATTAGTTAAATAATAGAATAGTATTATTATTAATATTATTCAATATTTTCTTTTGTTGATTTCGTTAAATCTCATATTAAGTATACAAAACCTATCACCCAACTTGTAGGAGATGGTGTTAGATTAGGCTGGATTGAATTTGACTCAATTTCAAAGCAAACCAATCTAATATGAAGATTTCCAATAATTGATTTGAAAATAAAAATAACGAAGAAAATTAAGAAATACTAAAACAATACTAAAAGAGATGAGTTCGGAAAAATGTAAAAAATATATTTTTTACAATAAAATTTTTTTAGTTTCCATTATTTTAAACATGTTTACATTTTTGTTGTCTAAAATAATATTTATAGTGCTTGAAAATACAAAGAAAAAAAATATTTATAGTACTCTTTTATGTCTATATAGTTTACTGAAAGAATAAAACCTTTTGTATTACTTTTTAATTTAATTTCTCCTGTCCAATAGTATTTAGAGTACAAAAGAAAGATTATATATATATATATATATATATATATATATATATATATATATATATATATATATATTCCACTAAGAATAAATACGAGACAATTGTTGTTATTGTAATTCTAATAATGAAAATTGAAGAATTTATCTTTTAATAACATTAAAGTAGGATAAAGATATTTTAATTTATTTTTTTAATTCACTTTTAATTTATTATTATAATTATTCTTAGATTATCATATTACATCATTTTAAAACATTAAAATAAATAATTAAAAAATAATTGAAATGATAAATTAAAAATAAATAAAAAATAGATTAAAATATCGTTAATACTTAGATGGTAACAGATAGACAACAAGATGTCCAAATTTTGGTGTTGAAGGCTTGAAGTACCTCGTACATGGTGCACCGATTATGTGCTACTACTCGCATTCAAGCGAAGTAATGGGATTCGTAAAATTGAAAAATTAGAATGAAAGCATCACAAAGCAATAGTAAAAGGAGAGAAAAGCATCGAGAGAGACGTGCAAGCTAGTAGTGCCACTGTGACCGTTTCAAAATGCCGGCTGCAAAAGCCACTGTTCTGCCCCTTGGCTCATTTCCAAGGCTTCTCAACGTCAATGTCATCCACAATACTACACAAGATCATTCTTTCGTATCCTCCATTTGGCAATGTAATTTGATGCCTTTGCACGTTCGACTTTATTGACTACAATAGAGTTCAAAGAAGTCACCATTTCGATTGTCAAAACCTCGACAGAGTATACTTCGAAACCAAAAATATAGCCCTCAACCACAGCAAAAATGAGTGTGAAACCCATCTGGGTATTCTTCAATTCCATCTTTTTGTTTCTTCTACTGGCCAATTCAGAAGAAGAAGACACGATCAAGGCCCTGGTCACATTCATGGATAAATTGGCACCAGGGTATGTAAAAGACCCTTCGTGGGGTTGGAACCTTTCATCAGATCCCTGCATTGATAAGTGGCACGGTGTGAAGTGCCATTCAGATAACAAATACGTTATGAGTGTGATTCTTGAGAACTTCAATTTTGGTGGAGGTTTAGACGCCGGTTCTATTTGCATTGCGAAGTCTCTTCAAATACTTAGCATAAAGGACAACAATTTACGTGATTCGATACCGGAGGATATAGGAAACTGCAAGTCATTGACTCACTTGTTTTTAAGTGGGAACCAATTCTCTGGAGATCTTCCTATTTCTATTGTCAATCTTAGGAACTTGATACGGCTTCATATTTCGGACAACCACTTAACTGGAGAGCTTCCCAACATGGTTCATGTTTCAAGTTTGAAATCCTTCGTTGCTCAAAACAACAACTTCACTGGGGAGATTCCTCGTTTTGACTTCTCCAACCTTGAAGAGTTTAATGTCTCCAATAACAACTTACATGGTTCAGTTCCTGATGTCAGAGGTAAATTCCATGCAGACAGCTTTTCTGGGAATCCTAACTTATGTGGGGAGCCACTTTCAAATGCATGTCCTCCTCCTCCTCCTCCTTCTCTTCCTCTTCCCCGTCCACCATCACCATCACCATCACCTCCAGCACCACCACATGAAAAGAAGGACAAAAACTCGTTCCCTAATGATTTGTCCATTTATTCAGGTTACTTAGTCCTTGGTTTGATTACGCTGATTTTCTTGACCTATAAACTGTTATGTAAGTTGAAGACCAAAGAAAAAGAGTTGGATGTCGAAAAGAAGGAAAAGGCAGAAGAAAGTGTTGGTGTTGTTGGCATGGCTAGTGAAATATCCCATTCCAATGGATCAAAGAAGGGCGTTGGAATCAGATCGGAGTATTCATTGACATCTTTGGAAAGTGGGATGACAACATCAGGTCTTGTTCTTCTTTCTAGTCGAACCCTTCGAGGATTGCAATTTGAGGACTTGCTTGGTGCTCCTGCTGAATTGATTCGGAGGGGAAAGCACGGAAGCCTCTACAAGGTTATGCTCGATAATGGGGTGCAGTTGGCAGTGAAGAGGATTAAGGATTGGGGAATTTCTAAGCAAGATTTTCAGACAAGGATGAATATGATAGCCCAAGCCAAGCATCCACGCGTATTGCCACCTGTTGCATACTATTGTTCTCAGCAAGAGAAGCTCTTAGCATATCAATATATGCAGAATGGTAGTCTCTTCATGTTGCTCTATGCTGGTAAGTGCTAACTTCTAAACCAAATAAAGTGTCATTACAATCTTTTTACATAGCAAGTAATGATTTTAGGATCTGAACTTCTAAACCAAATGTTCTTCACCTTGAATGATTTTAGGATCTGAAAGTGGCCAGTCGTTTGACTGGGGAAGAAGACTAAATGTTGCGGCTAAGATAGTTGAGGCTTTGACATATATGCATGAGGAGTTTCTGGAGAATGGAATAGCACATGGTAACTTAAAGTCAAATAACATTTTGTTTGACAAGAATATGGATCCATGCATAAGCGAATATGGCCTAATGATGGCAGAAAATTATGATGAATTTGTCATTTCACACAACAAAGGCCTCAAAAGCAAAGATCTAATTGCAGCCAGGTTCAAAGCTGATGTATATGCCTTGGGTATGATACTTCTGGAGCTGCTGACAGGGAAAGTGATTAAAAATGACGGATTTGATCTAGTTAAATGGGTGAATACAGTGGTCAGAGAGGAATGGACCGTCGAAGTTTTTGACAAGTCCCTAGTCTTACAGGGTGCTTCGGAAGAGAGAATGATGAATTTGTTGCAGGTAGCATTAAAATGCTTAAATCCTTCTCCAAATGACAGGCCAAGCATGAGCCAAGTTGCAGTGATGACAAATGCTTTGGTAGAGGAGGAAGAAAAATCCATATCCTTTGACACATGACCAAGAATTTAGTTATATACTTCTACATATCAACTTACAAAATAGAAAAAAGAAACATCTTTCAGGAAGTATGTAAACTGCTCTAATTTTGTCGGTTTGAGGCTGATCATGTTCAGAACTCACTAATTTGGCAACTCATTTAATATGGTAATGATCCGAAAACTGGTTGTAATTTCGATTGGCAAGAGTGTCTTTTCTTTTAGTGAGAACAGAAGGGTTTTACATTTCTACACCTGATCTTTCATTACTGTTCGCAATGACACTTGTGACTTTTACATAATTCCATGCATCACAAATGAGACAAAATGCATGTAAAATTGGTACATACACACAAAATAGCAAATGACACAGAAAGAGAAAAATAAATAGATTTTTTTTAGTGTTATAATGTGACCGGAAAAAAAAAGAAGAAATGATAGGTGTTGATTACTATGATAACATGTTCTGTTGGGTTTATATATATATTTTTCACATATATGGGTTATGGTTATAGTCATGGTCATTGAGTGATTGTGGTTCTATGGTTATATGACATTAGTCTTACATATATAAGACCTTAGACACCACTTTTACACCAAAACCTTAAGACAATGTTGTTATGAGTCTTTATTCTTATATAGTGTTTAACTTTGTCTATTATATCCAATGTGGGACTTTCACTCACACTTGAACTATTCCCAACATGTTCTTACAAAGTTGCGTAGCAATTATGTATGGTCGAAAGCTGTGGCCATAATTATCAGAGGTAAAAGATACAAGCAAAGTTTAGAACTCAAGCAGGCTCTGCATTATTGAATGTAAAGCAAGCGATTTAGAAATATTCAATGGAAGAAAGCAAACTCTCGCTTCAAATCATTTGAATATTTGGGAGATAATGTGTTCTTGCTAGGTCAAATGTCTTTTGCCAAACTGATGTGTGCTCTTCCATTCACACAGAGGTGTTTCCTCATGTTGATGTTGAGGTCAACAAAAGTATGTTATCTCATTGTATGTAAACACATATTGATCCGTTTACCCCTGCCAAATACATCAATAAAACCTATTATAGGTATACTTTAATGATTAAAGTTGAAAATAGTAAAAGGATGATTACCTTTGAAAAAGATACATCCATCGATATTGAAGACTACTATGTATTGCTTTCATAGGGTGATGAATAACAAGGTGCTTCATTGAATAAAAAAAATCCAATGAGAAGAGTCTTTCCAACTTACATTGTGTGATCGGTATATTTTCTGCCATTGGAACTAAATCACCCATGTTTAATGTAATACAACATAAATCTTTAAAAAATAAACTTATTTCAACAATGACACTCAGCAAAAATTTCGTTAATGATCGAAAGATAATCAGGAGTAAACACTCCGTAAAAATATGACAATCAGGACTTTTCATGCCATGCATAATTCCTTTATCATGATTTGTACGCCTTGCAAATGTATAATCATTTGGCATCTTCAACTTGTAATCCATTTATAAATAGATTTTGCATCTTTTGGTGTCAACTTGTAGTTTGACTTTAGTTTTGCTAACTTCTCATTTTGTAGCTAAGCCAACTCCAAGTCTCCTTATGCACATAATTCAATCACATCCATTATTTCCTTTTATTGCAACTTAAATCATGACAACGAACCAAGAATAATTAGTTTGAAAATAAAGATTTGGAGTCGCCACCAGTTTATTATGAAAAACTTTGAAAAATCGTAAAGATAAAGTAAGGTTTGTGAAACCGGATTTTGAGTCTGGAAGTCGGTTACAGCAGGAAAGATGTTAGCACTATATATAACCTGCGTGAGGGCGATACCTTTAATTAAATGTGTTAAATGAATATGACTTTTCCAAATATTTAATTTTTCTACAAAACATATTAAAAAAAAGTGTACACTAATTTGAAAATGTCTTTGAAAACTTTTTAATTTTTCTTAAAGTTAACTTGACAAGAAATAACCTTGCTTTTACGTATCTCTATTTATAACGGAGAATCAGATTTTACATAGTTCTTATTACCTTTTTAATTTATAATTATAAAAAATGCAGAATAAGACAAAGATGGAATGCGTCACAATCTAATATATTGATAAGCAAAGGCAAATTCTCCACAAAAAGATCCCTCCTTGATAAAAATTCAAACAAAAATGATAAACACAACAATCAAAGATAGATAAGTCTAGATGCCATAATCCAATCAAGAATTGATAAATCAAGATGTCACGATCGAAATTCAAACCAAAACTTTGCTCTGAATACTAAGATGATACAATCCCTACCGAACAAATGACGATCTTTATGCACCAGTGCAGTAAGGGCTTTTTACCCCGGTTATTTTCCTCATTTTACCTCGGGTCTAGAACCGAGGCATATTGGGGTGAGGCCAAAAGGTACCCCTTTTGGCCTCGGTTATTACCCGAGACCATAGACTCCCTTTTATGCCTCGGTTCTAAATGAACCGGAGCCATAGGGTTCCTTTTCTGCCTTGGGTCCACAAGAACCGAAACCATATGGTAAATGCAGAAACTTTCGCAGATTCTCCCGTGTGCACTCCTCCAAGTGTGATAGCTATTTTAGCAGCCACCGTTGCCACCGCAACTGTATGGTGGGCTGCCCATGGACTGCTTCCTTTGTGTACTCCAATTGACACACCCTTTGTGTGTCCTCCTACACCACCCAGTGAACCTCCATTCATGGCTCCCACTGAAACACAACACAAAATCCAACAAGGAGAGGTTAAGCCATAAAACCCTCCTCTGCAAGATCAGATACTGGATCCAGAACAATCGGAAGTTCTGCAAGCTCAACACTCGGTTTCGAATTCACCAGGTGTTTCTTCATCGGAATCTGAGGAGAAGGGTGATACCAATGTAAATACAACATCAAAAGCTACTAATGATGAGATGAACCAAACAGTTTCGAACTCACCCGCGGCGGGAGGTGATTTGCAATCGGTGAACCTGGACAGCACGACGAAGGCGACGATGCACGACTATTGACGGAGGATGCTGGTCGGCGAAGGAGGTAGAGCGTGGTGGTGGTGGCAGAGCGGATAAATTCGCGCAGAGAGAAGAGACTTGGGGGAGACGATGAATAGTAGTTGGGGCTCGCGAATTGGGAATTTTAACAGCCTTTATTGCCTCGGTCCTTAAAGACCCGAGGCCAAAAGCTTGATGCTGATGGCATTTTTGAAAATTTGAAAACTGACGCTGCCTTTTGGCCTCGGTTTAATTAATAACCGAGGCCAAAAACCCTTTTATTGCCTCGGTCCTTAAAGACCCGAGGCCAAAAGCCTGATGCTGATGGCATTTTTGAAAATTTGAAAACTGACGTTGCCTTATATGCTTCGGTTCTGTTGCAACCAAGGCCAAAAGTCCCGTTTATTGCTTCGGTCCTTAAAGACCCAAGGCCAAAAGCCTGATGCTGATGGCATTTTTGAAAATTTGAATACTGACGCTACCTTATATGCTTCGGTTCTGTTGCAACCGGGGCCAAAAGTTGGACGAAAATTGCAAAAATGTCACCACCTCCTTATAGGCCTTGGTTCAGCGGCAACCGAGGCCTATAAGGCGAAGTAAAATGTCAAATCTGCACTAGTGATGAATTTGAATAACTTTTGTAAATTAACAAAATATTTAGACCAGATAAACCAGAGTTTGTAATTTTATAATTATAAAGAACGCATAATAAGATAGAAATAAAATACATTACAATCTAGCATATTAATAAGCAAAAAAAGATTATCTACAAAGAGATCCCTTTTTGATAAGAACCCAAACAAAAAGGATAGATGCCACAATCAAAAATAAATAAGTCTAAACACCTACAAACTTTGTTAGAATGTTGATTTGATTTTTAATTTTGCAAACGGCCTCACAAACACCAAGGGAGAAAACAAAAAAATAACCATTCACAATTTCTTTTTTTCATCTTTTATCATTTTTAAAACTATTTTCATTTTTATTTCAATCTTAATACTTTTAGAAAAAAGAAATGCAAAAGGTTAATGGAGTGGAAATAAAATAAAATCTAAAATATTATTAAAAGAAAATGAAATAAAAATACACAAAACCAGAAAATGAGAAAAGTAAAAGTGGGGTAGGTGTGAAATGTAGAGTTTAATTTGGAGAAAAGGGTAAAACTGGAAATAAAAGTTTGGAAGTGCATAAGCACGTATGAGTGCGGTGAGTAAACACTTGGGGATGGGGTGATACAGGAGAAACGAGTGGTGCAGAAAGTAAATAAAGGGTGTGTGTGTAGGGTGTATGTAGTGTAATCTGCACGTATTTAAAAAGTAAAATAAACAAAGAGGCCTAAGGAAATGCATAGGGTAGGGGTTTTACATACGAGAGTACATGAAAATAAAATAAGCCCAATAATGAAACAAATAAGCGGAGGTATGAAGATTCGCCATAGGGGTGCAGAAGGTAACGCTGGATCTATTGAAAGCCTAGACCCATTTATCTTCATCTTATTCAAAGCACATTACTCCAATGGTTTTCTCCACTGGGGCCTCTCCCTACACCTCCAACCACTTTCTCCTATACCCTCAAAAATATTTTAAATTCTTACTTTGCCATCCGGTTAAATGTAACTACTTTTCCTCTCTCTCATTGATAAACCCCCAATTATTTTTTCAATGATGTCAACATTTGTAATAGTGTTAAAACAAATGTCATTTTTGTTGCGGATGTTGAAATTTGTATCTTTTTTTTTTTTTAAATTTCATATATAATTTTTTTTATTTTTGATTCTTGGTCCATTTGATGCAGTAACCATACAATAATATGTATAAACATTAATATGTATAAACATCCATTTGATCTATTTGCTATTTTTTTTCAATTATTTGAATCTGATTTAATTTTAAAAAAAATTAAAAATGATGTTAATGAAAAATTGTATTGTGGATGTTGACATCCGTAATACAATTTTACATTAACATCATTTTTAATTTTTTTTAATTAAATAAGATTCATATAATTTTAAAAAAAAATTAACAAACCATTATATTAATGTTTATACATATTATAGTATGGTTACTGGATTAAATGCATAAACAATCAAATCCAAAAAAATTATGAATGAAAATTAAAAAAACAAATGTTGTGAATGACGACATCCGCAACACAAACTAAGATACGTTGAATACTATTGCAGATGTCGACATCCGCAATACAATTTTACATTAACACCATTTTAAAATTTTTTTAATTAAATCAGATTCATATAATTAAAAAAATAAATAACAAACCACTATATTAATGTTTATACATATTATAGTATCGTTACTGGATTAAATGGATCAACAATCAAATCCGAACAAAATTTTTATGAAATTTTAAAAAAAAGAATGTTGTGGATGTCGACATCCGCAACACAAACTAACATTCGTTAAAGACTATTGGGGATGTCGACATCCGCAATATAATTTTACAATTAAATCATTTTTAATCTTTTTAATTAAATCAGATTCATATAATTAAAAAAGATTAACAAACGACTATATTAATGTTTATACATATTATAGTATGGTTACTAGATTAAATGGATCAACAATCAACCCCAAAAAATTATTTATGAAAATTAAAAAAAAAAATGTTGCGGATGTCGACATCCGCAACACAAACTAACATCTGTTGAATATTATTGCGGATGTCGACATCCGCAATACAATTTTATATTAATATCATGTTTAGTTTTTTTAATTAAATCAGCTACATATAATTAAAAAAAATTAACAAACGACTATATTAATGTTTATACATATTATAATATGGTTACTGGATTAAATGGATCAACAATCAACCCCAAAAAATTATTTATGAAAATTAAAAAAAAAAATGTTGTGGATGTCGACATCCGCAACACAAACTGACATCTGTTGAATACTATTGCGGATGTCGACATCCGCAATACAATTTTATATTAATATCATTTTTAATTTTTTTAATTAATTCAGATTCATATAATTAAGAAAAAATTAACAAACTACTATATTAATGTTTATACATATTATAGTATGGTTACTGGATTAAATGGATCAACAATCAACCCCAAAAAATTATTTATGAAAATTAAAAAAAAATATTGCGGATGTCGACATCCACAACACAAACTGACATCTATTGAATACTATTGTGGATGTCGACATCCGCAATACAATTTTATATTAATATCATTTTTAATTTTTTTAATTAAATTAGATTCATATAATTAAAAAAAATTAACAAACGACTATATTAATGTTTATACATATTTATAGTATGGTTACTAGATTAAATGGATAAACAATCTAACGCAAAAAGATATTTATGAAAATTAAAAAAAAAGTGTTGCGGATGCGACATCCGAAACACAAACTAACATTCATTGAATACTATTGTGGATGTCGACATCTGCAATATAATTTTATATTAACATCATTTTTAATTTATTTTAATTAAATCAAATTCATATAATTAAAAAAGATTAACAAAGAACTATATTAATTTTTATAGATATTATAGTATGGTTACTAGTTTAAATGATCAACAATCAAACCAAAAAAATTATTGATGAAAATAAAAAAAAAAATTTGTTGCGGATGTCGACATTCGCAGCAAAACTGACATCCGTTGAATACTATTGCGGATGTCGACATCTGCAATACAATTTTACTTTAACATCATTTTTATTGTTTTTAATTAAATCAAATTCATAAATTCAAAAAAAAAATTAACAAACCACTATATTAATGTTTATACATAGTATGTTTACTGAATTAAATGGATAAACAATCAAACCCAAAAAAAGTAATTATGAAAATTAAAAAAAAATGTTGTGGATGTCGACATCCCCAACACAAACTAACATCCGTTGAATACTATTGTGGATGTCGACATTCGCAATACAATTTTACATTAACATTATTTGTAATTTTTTTAATTAAATTAGATTTATATAATTAAAAAAATTGACAAACCACTATATTAATGTTTATACATATTATAGTATGGTTACTGGATTAAATGGATCAATAATCAAAGCCAAAAAATTTATATATGAAAATTTAAAAAAAAATATATGTTGCAGATGTCGACATATGCAATATAAAAATGACATCAGTTTTAACATTATTGCAGATGTCAACATCCGTAATACGAAAATGACATCCGTTTCAATATTATTGTGGATGTTGACATCCGCAATAAAAAGTAAGTGAGGTTATTATGGTAAAAAATTATGACATTTGGGGGTACTGGAAAAAGGTTTGGAGGTGCAGAGAGAAGCCCCTCTCCATTGCCATCTTTAACCCAATGATATATACCTAGTACCGGTGCAAGTACCAACTTTGCTCGTCACCTAGATTTAATAATTATATTCTAATAATATAGTTAGAGTTAGTTTAAAAATTACTTTATAAATATTTAATAAAAATAACTTTTAATAAAAATATTGTTGTAATATTTATATAAAAATTTAAATTTGGAAAGGGTCAAAATTGGTTTATTTTAAAAAATTGTTTTAATTATTGATTTAGTCATCTAATTTGTTACTTTGGTTTATTTTGGTTCCCTAATTATTTTTGGGTTCAATTTATTCCTCGGATTTTTTTTTAAAGGTTCAATTTAATCCCCTTATTATTTTTTATTCAATTTAGTCATTTTTTAAAAGAAATCAATTTCATCCTCCCCGATTTGAGACCAAATTAATAATTAAGCTTAATTAGAACTTAACGTACATGTTAAAATAATCTTTTAGAATTTATACATCAAATCACTCCACCTCAATGTAAAAAATTTGAGTATTTAGGTGAGGTGTAAAAAAATTAAATAATTTGAATATTTAGGCGGAGTGACTTGATGTATAAATTATAAAAAATATTTTAATATGTATACATAAGTTGTAATTAAGCTTATTTACTAATTTGGTCTCAAATCAGAGAGGACAAAATTGGATCATTAAAAAGAGAGGACTAAATTGAATAACAAAATAATAAGGTGACCAAAATGAACTCAAGTAACAAATTAAAGGACTAAATCACTAATTAAGCCTAAAAAAGGTTGGGATTGAATTGAATCAAAATAACAAATATATGAACTCAATTCAATCAAACTAACAAATATAGGACTAAAATGAATATAAGGAATGGACATGTGACACTAACACTAACACATGACAATGACATTGACATTGGACACTGATATTGCCACGTGGCGTGATAGTGACTTAACACATGGACAACCACACATATGCACAACCAACTAACCATCACATGTTTCATAGTATTTCATGCACATAAACAAATACAAGGGCACATCACACATTCATGCATACTTGCAAAATAAAATAACTAATTGAATATCCCATTAATGGCTTACACAAGACTTAAACCCAAGTCCTCTCAACACCACCCAACATGCTCAACCACTTAAGCTACTATTGCCCTTTTTATGATTGGTCCATTTAATTCTTTTAGGTGTATTCTCAATCCACAATTATTAATAATTAAATATTTATTTATATTTAATTTTCCCAAGTCTTACCCACAACACCTTAATTGTCGCCGCTACTTCGCGTTGAACCTTAGCTACCACCATTAGCTCGCATTGAACCCTAGAAATCTCTAAGGTGGGATGACCTCATTGCTAACATATGACGAGCTCCAAATCATCACGAGGAAGAAGTCACGTGCAAAGACTTCAATGCTTAAGTAAGTATAGGCAATTAATTTATATAACTTTTTAAAAAATTTTAAATTAAATGTAGTATATATTGGAAATATTGGAAATTGATCGGAATTACATTAGGTATCTTTTTATTTCTTTTATAAAGCATAAATTTTAATGTTAAAAAATAGTAAAACATAAAATCAAATATAATAAAGACCAAAAATTTTTTATTTTTTCTTCCATTGTCTTTTTGAGTTTCTCATATATTGTACTCATTTCTCACTCTCACATGTTTTCTTTTGTTCCTAAAAAAAAGGTTAGACATGAAGTCATTATTTCTATTCTCATTTCTAAAGAAAATAAGGTATGTAACTCTCTTTTGATTCATGTATTATTTTTTGATTCTCTTTTGATTCATGCAATAGTGAAATGTTAATGTAATAGTTAGTATTATTTTTTATTTCATGAGCCTTTTGTATATTCATTTTTTATGAATGTAGAAGAAAAATAATATACTTTGTGTTTTCATAATAGGTTTCTAATCGTGACTTGATTATCATATATTTTTCTTTTAGTAATTACTTCTCTCAAATTTTTATTAGATTATGATAAATTATTTTTTAGTCTTAAACCTTTTTGTTTTAAAAAAAAATACACATATTGCGAAATAAATGGAAGATGAATTTTTTACCAACAATATGGTTATTTACATTGAAAAAGAAATTGCTGAAAATTTTAGTTTTGAAGGAACAAAGGATAATCTTTTAGATATATGTGATTTCTTGTATAGTTACAATTATACTAAATTATGTATTTATTTTTATTGTATTAGTGATAGTAATTAAATTATAAATTTTGAGTGTATTATTTTGATCATTGTCAATAAGAGATTTAATAATAAAAATGGTTATGAAATTGGGTGTACTCATAATAATAACATGTACTTATAGTCTTTTTAGACTTATGAATAAAGAAATTTAAGACAAACTCAAGTAAGTATTATATTGTGGATGCTTTTGGTGTTTTTTATTTGCAGCTCACATTATGGTTATCAAACCTACGAGTTGAGTCGTACACCCGTACGAGTCTACGAGTCAATTCACTGTTCATGAGTTAAGTTGCTTGTAAACATATTTTTTTCAGATCGGAGTGGACTTAGAGTAAGCTTGGTTGACTCGTAACAGACTCATGAGTTTGTAAAAGGGGACAAAACGAGGCAAAAATGTCATTCATATGCGGATCTTAAGCCCCAACCAAAACCCCAAAAATCTAAATCGAAAACCCAACTAAAATTAAAGATTGAACCCTAAATCATAGACCCCACAAACCCTAATCGAAAAAGAAGCGAAGATCGAACTTGAAAATGCATATCTTACTTCCGTATTCACATTTCGTGAGCTCGAGTTTCATCTTGTCGTGATTCCGCCATCATCTAAGCAACTCTGATGAGGATCGAAGGTGAAAACTGGTATCAATGTTTTGCATTATGTGACCTCCAATAACAGCTTGACCACCGTCTGACGTCATTTTGTCGTTGCTTAACCAGCTCCAGTCTTGTCGTAGTCCTACATTGAGGGGCTGGTTTAGTTCACCAATTTCTACCATCCGTAGTTTTGTTGTACGTAACGTGATTTTATTTACTTGAAAGAAATCAGTCACTTGTATTCCCTGTTCAATGGTGTGCATGTTTTTATTTTGTTGAAATGGGTCACACAATGTTCTTCTCCACCATTTTATTTTATTCTTTTATTTAATTTATTTTTTTATTTGTATTTTATTAGTCTTTTAAGTGTTGTTACTACTTCTAGAAATTTATTTTTAAACCATGGCCTAAACAATTGACTCAATTGAAAATTATACTAATGAACTTTTAGGAAGCTTGAAGTCCTCCTTAGCCCATGAGATAAGCATTTGGAGTCCTTTAGGCCCATTGTGGTCTTGAAGCTCTTACGCCCTTGAGAGAAGCATAATGATTGGCCTTTGATTGGGCCTAGGGCTAAGCTTAAGTCATCATCTCCTCCTTCTTGAAGAGGATTTGTCCTCAAATTTGGAGGGTATATATCTTCTTCAAAACCACATGATCCTTTGGATGCCAACAACTCCTTATTATTGATCATGGTGTTTCTTTCTTCCTCAAAGATCAAATATCATCCTACAAGAAACACCAAACAAAGTAAGTGCTTTTATTAACACACTAAAAAAATGTACCTCCAACAATATGTGGCTCCCAATACTTATACACCACATACCAAATGAATGATAAGGGTGTTTGTAAGATGGGCATTTTTATTGGTTACAATGTTGGCTTTTTGTTATTTCAAAATAATCTTGAAAGGATTTTCATCATAAGGTGTATTGACACTAGAAATGATATTAGAAGGTCTTATTTTGTTTGCTAAATTAGTTTGTTCTTTATCTTTTACCATTTGTGAAGGGGATAAAAAACTAAGTTCAAACTTATTAATACAACCATTGAAATTATCTTTAGTGTCGCTTCTAAAATAGTCTTTTCCCCGTAAGGTTAGGATATATTTATTGGGAGATTTGGAAATCCTACCTAGATACTTAGAGTATGTTACTCCTTTGGTATAAAGATAGGTGTAGGCTTTTGTTTTTCCTTGAAGAGTAACAAGGCCTACCTCACAAAAATGTTTTTGTTTACTTTGAGCTAACTCTAACCCATTAGGCAACATTAACTCAAAGTGTGAATTTTCAAAATCTTTTGAGGAGTTTAAAACAATGGGAAGAGGAATGGGAGTTAAAAACTCTTTAAGAGTAAAGATTTGGAATTAAGAAATGAGAACCTTTGATAAAATGAGAAGAGTTGAAAGATTCAGAAACTCCGTTTAAAATGTCTGATTCTATTGTAATTGTGGAAGTGTGAGGTGCCTTTAGTAGCACTTCACTTTTGAATAGGATTTCTTTTTCCTCTTTCTCCTTTTTCTCAAGCTCTACTTTTTTTTTCTCTTTTATCGCTCCACCCTTTCTCTTATATTCTTTTCTTCATGTTCTTTCCTTTTCTCTTCCTCCCTATCTATTCTTTCCTTCTCCTTTTTCTCTTTTTTTCTTCTTCTTTTGCTCTAGCTCTTAATTTTCTTTTCTCTAATTCTTAGAGCTTCTTTATCTTTTGCTCTCATCTCTAGTTGTATTTGCTTCTCTTTCCTTCTTTAACTAAGAGCTCTAACCTTTTTTACTAGAAGGCTAAGTTGATTTTTTTTTTCTTTTATGTTATTTTCCTTTCTAGCTTGAGACTCTTGTTGTGTCCATAGTTTGAGTTCCTTGAGTTCTTCAGAAAATTATGTATTTGGTGTAATTTGAAGTTATATAGGAGTGCCATGTGTTGAACTAAGTTATTTAGAATTATTGAACTATTGTTTACTTTTTGCATTAATTGTGGTGATGAAATTCTGAATTGGTGTGGTACTATATACAATTTTTCAGATGAAGTAAACTCTTATGATTCTACGAGTCGGGTTTGCGAGTTAAGTCTACGAAGCTCTCACGAGTCTTCATAGACTCGAGTGTCTGATAACCTTGGCTAACATATCTGGATTACTATCTAATTATGTGAAAGGAAGCTTCAAAATTTAAATAGCACCGATAAACTAACACAAACCATACATCACATCATCATCATTTCTACATTCACGATGTCTTACATAATTATGAGCAAAGAGAAATACATTATAGCCTGAAAGAGTAAATTATCACACAATCCATAAATGCCTTATTAGATTTAAGGATATTCTTGACATGATAAGTTAGTTAACTCTATTTAGCATACCAAACAAGATGACCCTCAGGGAAGAAATGACACATAGAAATGGTCCCAGGCTTGGCTTTGAGAACTTGGAATGCAATATGGTTTGGATCCCATTCTGATGTGTCTTTGTGGCATACTGCTACATCTTTAACCCTAGTTCCATCTTCTCCCTCCAATGGCATAAAATGTGCACTACTATTTGATAACTTATGACAGTAAAAGACAACATATGGGTATTGCATTGGGTGACATGCAATTATCTCTTCTGCTAAAATCTTCACTCCATCTTTCACTATGAACTTTTTGGACTTGCTTTCATTTTCTGCCTTTGTAGAAGTAACATGGACATTCTTCCTAAGTTTAGAAATGACAAAGTCTACCATGGATTCTATTGAAGTTGCACAGTGTTTTTCTTCATCATTAATTGTAGGAGGATCTTCACAGATCTTTAGAGTTTTCTCCACATTCTTGGCATTCTCTGACTTTGGCTTCACAGCCAAAATCTCTAAAATCTCACTTAGCTTTTTTGATGAGAATGGTAAGTGTTCTGCAATTTCTCGAGGTAATAATGGGGTTAAATATTTTCTTTTAGGGAATTGTACATCCAATTTTGTGCCTGGCCTAAATCCTTCTTCTGATAAAATTATACTTGATTTTGGGTGTTCATGATGATGATGATTAGCAAGTGGAACTACCTCTCCGATAACAACATTTGCCTTTGATTGAGGGTCATAAGGTGTCTCATCTTGTGATGGAATTTCTTTGCCATCATTTTGCAATTGATTTTTCTTAACACCGTAGGTATTGAAAAATAAAGGATTCCCATCTTGTGATGATGACATCTCTTTATCTTGCACTTTATTTTTCTTAACATCATAGGAATCGAAAAATAAAAGATTCCCATCTTGTAATGATGACATCTCTTTAACACTATCTTTTGTTTGAGTTTTCTCAACACCAAAAGAAGGAATCTCATATTGTATTTGAATCTCTTTATGACCTATAATACCAAAAAAGGAAAATATGATGTTAATATTAAAAGAAACATATAAAGTATTTAATAGCGGTGTTGGTATATTTTTTAATTTCTCTTCATTTCTTCACTTAAATCTTTCATATGTATTTTTCTTTATTTAAAATGTTTAGCTTGAATATTTGGATTTTTAAACTGAACTAATTAGTATCAAAACTCCTTAAATTGTTGAGAATATAAGTTTCCATGAGTGTTTGAGAGATTATTTGGAAATCCATATTTACCGTCAATAAAATGTATAAATTTTATTTTCATATATTAAAAAATAATCAGGTGTTTCTAAACTCAACCTAAAATATTTTTTAATTATAATGATTATATATTTACTGCTGAAAGTTTCACATACCATATGTCCAACAAATCTCGTTAGGATAGGTTTTAACATTGATTTTGATACTATATTAAGAAGTAGACTTTAAGTCTAATTCAATCTCACAAAATAAACTCATAAAATAAGGTTTGCATCCACTTATATACTTCCAAGATAAATTTTATATAATTTAACCAGTACACATTTATATTTATCTGAATTGAAAATTGTTACAGTTTGAAAAATTAAGTTAAATTTACAAATTTATTTTAGCTGAAAACAAAACATATATTTGCAACTAAAATAGAAAAATATTGTATAAAAACACGAGATCTCTATAGAAGAGAATGGTGAAATAGTTGCATATTTTATAAATATATATATATATATATATATATATATATAAATGATATTTTAGTAAAAATACTTTTTAATGGAAGATAACGAAAATTTAAAGGACAATAAAATTAAGAGAAAATTAAAGAGCCCTATATTTAAATATAAAGAAAAGAAAAATATATTTCAATAGGAAAAAAAAATTGCAAAAGAACTAGTGCGCTTTAAAATTCGTTCTAATCTAACCAAGTTTGGGAAGTTGTGTGACTGCATTGGGGATTGGTGTGTTTGGAAGCATCCTTTCCCAGTAAATCTCTGGCGGTAAGGCAGCCTGAGCTGCCATCAGTATCACCTTTTCACTCAAAAAAAAAACCATAGCTCAACTTAAATATATATATAAACATAATAGATATGAGAAGAAATATAAATTAAATTTAAAGCTAACACCGAGAGAAAAAAGCAATGGAAGGCACTGAAACTCCATAGAAGCAAAGTGGTTAACGGTGAGAAACTGATACGAAGAAATACAGAAACCCAAGTTATGTTTATAGACAAGAGATAACGATATTTATAGACAATAGATATTTTTAGATAGAAACCCAAGAGATAGACTAGCTTTTCATACTTTTTATTTCAAAACAATCAAGGAATAACATAAAAAAAAAAACTTCCCCATTTTTTAAGATTTTTTGTTTCTATTTATCTGTAATTTAATTCATACTTTTTATTTCAAAACAATCAAGGAATAACATAAAAAAAAAACTTCCCCATTTTTTAAGATTTTTTGTTTCTATTTATCTGTAATTTAAGAGGGTTCTCTCTCTCTCTAAACTCTCTCTCTCTTTGTGCATAGCATTACTTTTTTTGATCCCATGATTGATATATTGAAGTCTGACGATGCTTTTTGTAAGGATAATGATATTTGTAAGGATAATGATACAGTGACATACAAAATTTGACTACTTCTCTTACCACCATACATGACAGGTAAGTGTGTATTTTTTTTAATTGAAAATCATTTTAATGTTGGCGGAGACAGAGGAAAGGGAAAGGAAATAAATTTGAACAAAGTGGATTTTAGAGGTTGGACGTCTTGAGTTCCTCTCCTTCAAGTTCTCTTCTTCGACTTCTCTTCTTCTTCAACTCCTCTTCTTATTCAATCTTGCATGAAGCTCTTGAACCCTTATTGTTGGTGTTGACTACATTATTGTTGAAAGTTTTCTTTGTTTCTCTTCAAATCCTTATTGTTTGATCCCGCATTTTTGAAACCCGACTCACTTGTTGAAAGTTGTCTTCATCTTTGAACCCCTCTTGTTGAAAGTTTGTTATAAACCATGTGCAAGTTCCAATTCATCGTAAATTTTGAAAACCCTAAACCTAATTTTAATTTTTTTTTCATCTGTTTTCAATTGGAGTTTTTATCGTAATTTTCTTTGTGCAATTTCGGTTATTCATTGCGGAAGAGTGGTATTGGTTGATTGGTAAGCACTCTCTCATTATGCAATGGTTATATGTGTTCTTATTAAGCCCCTTTGCGCTCCTTCAACAATTAAGAACAAGAGTGAGTCATAATCCCTTAATTGGTGAAGGTTTTCAAATTAACTTAGGTACCTACTATCAGAAGTACTTGCAAAGTCAAATGTAAATAAGTGTCAACCCATGTGATTTCTTTTTCACTTTTGTGATACCTCTTAGCATACCTGACTATGTAAGTGTTCACTTTAAGGTTTTCAAGTAAACATGATATTTCCTACATTTACTCATAACATGTGAGTAAATAAGTGCGAACCCAGGTATAAGTATTTGGACACTATGTTCCCAGACAAATAATACTTCACAAAATATCATTTTGACAAGTTTTGTGAATGAGTAAAGTTTTGGTCATCATTCTAGAAGTATTTCAAGTTATTTTTACTAAATATTACATTGCATTCCACTGTGAATTATTTACAGTAGGTTATACTAAAACTATTTCTTTATCACAGGAAGAACTTCAACAATTTAGACAATACTACATATGTGAATGGGTTCTGGATCCAGATAATATTCATCGTGATATGATTCTTCACGTAATAAAGTACAACACTTTTGATTTCCCAACAAAGGAATGAAGTTGTAAAAACTTGTAGCATTACCATTTCAATATATTGTAAATGAATATCTTTATTTAACATTACAAGTTCAATGAAAACAGTATATGGAAAGTTTGACTATTGTTGAAGGTAAACTCATGCCCTCCTATTTCATCGCTAACACCCCTCTCCCTGGCTAGTGGGAACCTTTCACGCTGGACCGTTATACAAGTGAAACCGATCCAGACGAGCACCTCAAAGTATACATAACACACGTCACCCTTTACACTTCCCATGATGGCATTTTTTGCAAAGCCTTTCCAACATATCCCCGCCGAAGACTAGTGGACACTCTATGTTGATGGTTCTTCCAATCCGAAGGGAGTAGAGGCCGATATTGTCCTTGAAGGCCCCAATGACATCCTGATAAAAAAATCCCTCCATTTCGCCTTCACGAGCTCCAACAATCAAGCCAAATATGAAGTCATTCTCGCCGGCTTATCCCTCGCACACGACGTTGGCGTCAAAACACTCACGTGCAAAACCGATTCTAAACTCACAGTGGGCCATCTAAACGACGAATTCTAGATCAAAGACCTTACCCTCTTGCAATATTATCACCTAGTCCGCAATGTCATTCAATCCGCTTTTGAACAAGTACACATCCAACACATCCCTAGAACCAAAAATGTCAGGGTCGACATATTATCTAAACTGGCTAGTACTAAGCTCAAGAGGCGACACAAATCCCTCTTATAATAAACACTACCCGCACCATCCACAACAAACACTTGCCTTAACCTAACCCAAAACCAAACTGACAATTGGACAACTCCCTACATCTAGTACCTCCAAACTGGTAACCCCCCACTTGATGCTAACAAGAGTTGGCTGGCTAAAGCCGTCAGATACACGATGATAGGAGATGACTTATACAAATGGGGATACGACCAACCACTCATCAAATGCGTCACAGCCAAAAAAGCCCAGTACATAATAAAAGTTGCACTAAGGCATATGCGTATATCACTCCGACGCACGAACCATGACCACCAGAATACTCCGCGCCGACTACTTTTGGCCAACATGGAGGCAGATTGTCATACATTTGTCAAAAAGTGCATACCCTGCCAGAAGCATGGCAACCTCATCTATCAAAAGCAAGAACAACTCCACTCTATACTCTCCCCATGGCCCTTCGCAAAGTGGAGAATGGACATCCTTGTCCCCTTTTCCCCAGGAAAAGGCCAAGTAAAATTCCTTATAGTAGCCATCGACTACTTCACTAAATGGATAGAGGCTAAACCATTAGCCACCATCACAACTCAACAAGTTCAGCAGTTCGTTTGGAAATATATCATATGCCAATATGGCGTCCCACATACGATCATAACCGACAATGGTCGGCAGTTCATAGACAAAGAACTCACTAAGTTCTACACCAGCCTCGACATCAAACATGTAACCAGCTCTGTCGAACATCCGCAGATCAATGGGCAGGCCGAAGCAGCCAACAAAGTCATACTAGTAGAATTGCCCAAACAGTTGGATAACGCCAAAGGCCGATGACCAGAAGAATTAATGGAAGTGTTGTGGGCCTACAAGTGTACCTCCCAATCAACAACAAACGAATCTCCTTTCTGCCTAGTATACGGTGCAGAGGCTATGATACCGGTAGAAATTGGCGAACCATCTCTGCGCCGAGAACTATATGACCCGGATCAAAACCACCAAAACAAGTGCACCCACCTCGACCTCCTATCTGAATTAAGAGACAAATCCCAAATAAGCAACTTAGTAGCTAAACACAAAGCGGCTAGAAAATATAACGCGAACTTATGCCCACGATGATTCGCTAAAGGAGACCTAGTTTGGAGGATGGCCAGCAGTGCAAGAAAGAAGGATCTCAAATTCTCCGCCAATTGGGACGGCACGTGGGAAGCAGAGATCAATTTGCAGACTTATTTACAAAGCCATTGCCAACTGTGTTGTTCAATAACTATAAAAATCTAATCGGAATGAAGGATGGAAGAAGTATTTAAGTTTACGGGGGAGTTTTGTTATGATAAACTTAAATTAGGAGTTATTGAGCAGACTTTATGAGTGGTTACATTTGTGATGTTTTAGGAGAGGAAAGGTCAAAAGTTTTATGTGTTATGTTTTGGATGTTAATGGTGATTAGTGTTATGTTTTTATAATAATTGGAGACATTATGGCTTGCAAATGAAAAGCCAAATGTAAGTCCTATAAATTGTAGTGTCTTGCTCATATGAAATACACAAGTGAAATAAATCATATTATCAGAGATAGAGTGCCTTTGCTAACAGAACAATGTGTTGAGTCTTGGCTCGGCAAACAGCCCAGTGAGTAATCCTCCTAAGGTTCCTACAATGGCGTGAGTGTGGAACACTGCCATGGTGTCATCAACCTTCTACAGTAACTTTGATCTCTTGTGAACCACCGATATCATGGTGAACCAAGGAATTGACCTAGAGAACACTCTCATTAAAAGTGTTGCCCATCCCTCTACAACTCCTGAATAAGATAATACACACTAGTTAGGTTATAACATGTTTGGGATAACTTATATTTAAGTAAAAAAGTTGAAAATTGTTAACTTTGGAGGATGAAATTTGTAAAAAGTTACTTCATGTTAAAATTATTGTAGAATATTGAAGAAACATTTAATATTGTTTAAAAATGTGTTAAGAAGAGTTTTTAACAAAATCAGTTTGTAAGGTGAGATGTACACTTATTTATATACTATAAACTTATCTTATCTCTAGTTAATGTGAGATTTGTAACACACCCCTCTCATGTCCAAACATATACATCTCGAGTGTGGGATTAAACATTAATGGATGGTCTGATGACGACCTTATTGAGATTGGCACGATAAGTCTAACAAACAACGAATCTCTCGATAGTAGTTAATATAATAGGTTCAACAAATAAAAAATTTCATGAGGAGAAACTCAAATTCATGACTCTCGATACCATGTTAAGAAGTAAACTTTAAACGTAATTCAACCTTAGATAAATATACTTATAAACCCAGGTTTACACCCGGTTAATATGCTATCTCTAACAAAATGAACTTATGTAGTCAATGTGCTATCCCAACAAAAGTGAACTTTGGTATAACCAGAATCTAACAACCTAACTAGTTTATATATATATATATA